>Ga0255770_10001257_pt1 | contig 23493 bp, 36 predicted proteins | sample 071ome_22_FD_179968 | JGI IMG/M metagenome (GOLD analysis project Ga0255770, IMG submission 179968) | Coastal salt marsh microbial communities from the Groves Creek Marsh, Skidaway Island, Georgia - 071404AT metaG (version 2) | ecosystem: Environmental > Aquatic > Marine > Intertidal zone >...
TTATGAACTACAATCTTATTACAATAGTATAAAACAAGATCACAAATATCAATACTTTGACTTCCAAAACTTTCCTGAACGTTTAACTATTGAAGTCAGTAAGCAGTATATGGAATTAGGTTACTGCGGATACTACTGTGGTCCAATTAGCGGATATACTCTTGCTTGGCCTAAAGAACGTTATGAACCTTTGCCACCACCTAGTCAAGCAAACGTAGATATGTTTCCTGAAACATTAGATCCTGAGTTTTATGAAAAGTGTAACGTATTGCCTCGCTTTAGATTTGGATATATGAATACACTAATTGATATGTTAGGAGAAGACAGTTTCAAACAATGTATTATTACAGAACACGGACCTGGTGCAACTATTCAAACACATAAAGATTCAAATGCTAAAAAGTTACATATACCTTTACGCACAAATAGTAAAGCAGTGTTTACCTTTGGTGAAAATAGAGAAGTTAAACTTAATATGCGTGTAGGTAGAATTTATATTCTTAACACAACAGCATTTCACGGTACAGAAAATTTTGGAGAAACTCCTAGGGCACATTTTATTACTAGGGTAGATGAAACTAAAATACAGGACATTATTGCTTTATGAAAATTATAATTGTAGGCGGAGGAAGTGCAGGTTGGATGACAGCCGCATATCTTTCTAAAAAAACTGATTGGGACATTACAGTTATCCAAAGTCAAGATATACCTATTATAGGTGTAGGCGAAAGTACACTTCCAAGTATGTATGACTTTATTCAAGAGTGCGGTTTAACAGAACAAGATTTATTTGACAACTGTGATGCTGTCCGTAAGTATACAATTAAACATAAAAACTGGCACGGCGAAAGTTGGTTCCATCACTTTTGTTTTGATGAAGCAGAACACGATGAACAAATGCGTTGGATGGAAAACTACGAGTTACCAGATAAAAAATGGCGCCATGCTTATCACATAGACGCAAATAAACTTGGTGTTATGTTGCGTGACAAAGTAGCATTACCTAATGGTGTTAAATTAGAAACACGTACACTAGAAACTATTGACGATTTACAAGCAGATTTAATTATTAATTGTACAGGATTTAATAAATTATTTCCTGAAAAAGAATATGTTAAAACACGTCTTAAAAACAACTGTGCAGTAGTAGCACCTAGTTACGATAAAGAATTAAAATACTACACAGAAACAACTGCTATGAGTAACGGTTGGATGTGGAATATTTACTTACAAAATCGTATTGGTAATGGTTATGTGTTTAGTACAGAACATCAAACAGTTGAAGATGCTAAACGTGAATTTATTGAAACGTGTCCTTATACTCTTGAACTAGATAAAATGCGAGTAATACATTGGGAAAGCAAATACTGTTTAACTCCGTATCAAGATAATATTTTAAATATTGGATTAAGTGCTGGATTTATAGAGCCCTTAGAAGCACAAGCAATTTGGTTAATACAATATCAAATCGAAATGCTAGTAAAACTATACGGTAAGCAAGAAGTTTATAATAGACAATGGATTAAGGTTGTAAAACATATTGAAGATTTTCTTGCATTGCATTATGAAGCAACAAGTAAAGATACTCCTTATTGGCAAAATCAAGTGAAAGAAATTAAGATTAAAAAGAAGCCGTTTACTATCTTTGATGAATACAGTTTTAAGTGTTTAGCCAACGGTTACGCTCTTCCGTATACCTATCAACATTAATACGCCAAACTTGTTGCGGTACATAGTATAACATCATACTTTGCTCTAAAGACCATATTCCTGTTTTTGCTAACAATGGCATCATAGTATCGTTCATGCGTTTACTTTTACCACCATCGTTGTTGATGTTAGTTGTGATGTAAAGTTCAGCATCTGGATTTTGTCTAGTTGCCCAAGTAATTTGTAAAGGCAACAAGTAACTTAAATGTATTCCTGTTTTAAAAATATTACGCCCTACGCCTAGTGTGTAGCCAGGCAACTGTGCGCCTCTAAACAATAGTCTATAAGCATTGGGTGATACTTCAGGTAATTCGTGTGCGCCAGCAATACTAACTATTTTATCTCCGTCAAATGCCGCACACCAAAACGGACACCAGTCCCATTTCATTTTTTCTAATGATGTGTTGTTACTATAGTTTTGTGAGTTACAAAATTCTTCTACAGCAGGTTTGTCATTATTAGTTAATGCTCTAAACTTTAGTCTTCCAAGTTTGTCCATTTGACTCTTTTGCTCTCTTAACAAATCTCACAGGGTTCATTTCAAACAGATCTCCTGTTGCTTTTCCGTTTATGTAACACTCGTGTAAACTACTAAAACCAATCGGATTAAACATTACGTGATCATCTTTTATAGTGTTTAGATCAAACGATGTGCTATTATAACCAATCATTACAGGTGGAGGCACTTCTGTCATACCATACCAATTTGCTACAGTTTGGACACCACGTTCTCTAAAGGCATCTATGAAACTTTGTTCTATTTTGGAACTGCCTGTAACCATATAACGGACGCAACTCATATCTAAGTTTTCAAAGCCTTTTGCGTTTAGTAATAGTTCTAAATGGCGTGGTATTAACGCTATAACGGTCGGTTTAACGCGGTTAAACAGTTCAGGGTAGGTGTAGGCACTAAAGTTACTAGAAACGTGCTGTGCGCCGCTTAAAAACGCAGGAACGGCGGTGATTGTGTAGTGGGCAATAGTGTTTGCAGGGAACACATCGAGCACTATATCGTTTTTGGTAAGTCCAATTTCTTTTATGCTTTTGGTTGCACATTCTTTTATATAATCCCAAGAATGCGTAACCTTTTTTGGAATATCGGTGGAACCAGAAGTATAAAGTGTAAGTGTGCTCATACACTTACTTATTTAGAAATTAAATTGGATAAACTAATGCTGAATTAATAGAAAGCGTTCCAAGCACTACCGTCGTAGTACACTGGATAACTTACTGCTCCACCTTTTGAAGCAGGATCCCAAGTAGTACCATCAGCAATAACAATCATACCTTCAACTGCTGTTGGTTCTGCTGTTTGTGGTGCTAGTTTCATAAATCCGTTTACGTCTAAGTGTGCATCTGCAACGTGTACTGTCGCTTGGTTAATAGCAAAGTAACCACGTGCATCAAATGATGCCGCAACCAAAGATGGAGTTGTACCTGTACCTGCATTGTTAAGGAAAATAATTTTACCTTTAGCAGTATCATTAGCAACGGTTTCATTATTGTCAACAGTCATTGCAATAATTGAGTTTGGAACATTACCTTCATTGCCGAGACCATCAACATCTGGGTCAACTGATCTGGAACTTAATACGCCAACATAATCACCTGCTGTTGCTTTAACAGGAGTAACCATATCGCCGTGACGTCCAGTAAATGTAAACTTAGCACTGTCATTAATTCCAGTGCCTGCAATGTTAATAATTTCAATTGGCTCAGAACCGTCTGCGTTAATAACTTGTAATACGTTAGAAACTGAATCGTTAATGTTACCAATCTGAACTTCGTTAACACCTTCGACTGAGATTTGATTATCAACAATACGTGTTACACCGTTATATAAATTAACAGTTCCTGCAACACCGTCAATCATTACACTTGAATCATCTGCAAAGACAGAACCAGTAATATCAGTTTCCAAGTTGCCTAATGAAAGACTTGATAGATCGATATCAGATGGTTTCCACAAACTAGAGACATTATCCCAAGCAAGTACTTGTCCAATAGTTGGAGAATCAGTACCTGATACACTAACATCGCCTAGGTTATCAATACTCTTACTTGCTAATTGCTGATCTAAATCAAACGATAAAAATGCTTCATCGCCTGCTACCCAGCCACCTGCTCCGCCGTTAGCGGTACCATCATATTTTAAAACTTTATTAGTAGCAACACCTGTGATGGCATCGACGTTAGTTAAGTCATTTAGTTCTTGAGCAATACTTAGTGTTGTTGCTTCCCATCGTGAATTTGGAGTTGACCATGTTAAAACTTGGCCGGATGCTGGTGCCGCAACGCTTACGTCTTCTAAATCATTTAGATTAATGTTTGGGTTTATTTCAATACCACCGGTAGTTACACCGTCCCCAACCCATAGTTTTCCGGTATCTGTAACAAAAATAGGTTCGCCCGCCGCTGGATTAGCACCGGTCAGTGCCGCTCTTTCCGCTTCGGTACCTCTTCTAATCTTTAATGCCATTTATATATACTCCTGGTTCACAAATATTGCTATATGTATTTATGCCATTTGCGAAGATTCTGTTTTTACTTTATTTACGCATTTTAGAGCGTTTAAATACATTGCTGGTGCTTTTTTGTATATCTTCCTTGATTTTACCAGCATTGATACCGAACTCAACACCCTGTATTACATCGCCGTATTCTTGGAACAGATCTCTAATTTCCTTATCAAACTTCTTCTGAGTTATATTAGGGTAACACTCAATGATCCACTTTTTCCGGTTCTTAAATGTAACTTCAATGTGCTGGAGATATTCAAGAGGTATGCTTTTTACTTCAATACCCTTGAATACCTCCGGCCAATGTCTGATTACATCTTCCGGGAGTTTTAAACTCCTATTGGCCATAGGCTATTACGCCTTGGCTGATTTTTTAGTAGGAGATAGTGCTTCTGCTTCTTTACGTAGACGTTGTGCTTCTTTAAACATTGCATCTGCTTGAGAGCGATACGATTTAGCAAGATCTTCGTCTGAAAGTGCTTGTTCCCCTGTCGGAGCCGCTTCACCTGTTGGTAAAGTTGCAGTTGTTTCAGTTGTTGCAGTAGTAGTTGTTGGCGAAGAAGTATCTTTAATAGCAAGATCTTCAAGTGCAACACCTTTCTGTTCTGCAATAATTTGATTTAACTCATCTAACGGAACATTTGTAGTTGTGTTAGGAGTCATAATCACTTGATTAGTTGCAATCTTTTGTAACTTGTTTAGTGCATGAAAACGTGCTAACATAATAGAGCCATCACTTAGTGTAGTTCTAGCCATTGCTTCAGCAAGTTCGTTTGCATTCTGCCCTACAGGACCTTCAATCATATTCATTAGAATATCGTGTTCGGAATCTGTAAGACTTTCTGTACCAACAATTAATGCAGAGTATGGGTCGCCAGGTAGTGTTCTATATACTACAGCAACCTTTCTGCTGTTTGATTTTAATTTTCCAATATGCTTAATAGCCATAATTTTCTCCTTATGCAGGTTCGCCGGATAACGCCGAAGCCGCATCAGCACCATCTACAGGTTTTTCTGCAGGTGCTGTTGGAGCCGCTGTTGATTTCTCAGCCGCTTTGGCCGCGTCCGCTTGTTGTTTTTGTACTGACTGTAAGAACGTATCCAACTTGTTATAAGTTGTGCCTACAGCCGCCAATTCGTTTGCTTTGAATGCGCCACGTTGTGTAGCAACATCAATAATAGTTCTAAGAGTGTTTAGATCTTGAACAGTTAAGTCAACTGCACCGCCTTCTGCAGGAGCGGCTTGTTGAGGTTGTTTGTTATCAGACATATGTCAGTTCTCCTTTTTTTGTAATGTACATACTTAATTACTTATTTGTATTTTAAAAGAGGACACGCCAAAGCGAAATATGAAAGTTCTTTAGGGTCCTCAAAACCGATTTTTAATTTGTTTTGGATAGAATTTGAGTCGTTTATGTTGACAGTTTTGCCTACATAGTAACGACTTTTACAATGACTTGTAATCCAATTTACAAGTGCTTTTTCTAAATTGTAATTAGGACTCATTTCAATATAATTCAAATGAGGACCGGGATAATCTAATCTCCTAATTCCAAAATAGTTAAGCGGATTTGGCTTCTTCATAGTGTGTACTAATCCCAAACGGTGCTTCGAGTTGTTTATTATGATGTGAGTGAATTACAAATATTGTATCACAATAGTCTGCATCACCCCACGAGTCCCAAGTATAACCGTCTGTGAACATAATAAACTTTTTAGGAACAATGTCGTTTTCTTTCATGTAACGCCAGTTACACATAAAATCAGTACCGCCACCGCCTTGAATTTCATAACTTAACAAGTCGTCAGTTGACGGGTCAAAATCCTGTTCGTTATAAACTTCTGTATCAAAACACCAAATTTTAATTTTGTAATCTTGGTATTGATCCATAATTCCTTTAACTTCTCCTAAGAAATCTTGTGCTTGATCATTACCAATTGATCCAGACATATCAATAGCAATACACAAATCAATTGTGTCTTGGAAGTTTAAGCCTGGAAGTATAGCACCTGTGTGCCAACCTTTACGTGATGGACGACTAAATGTAAAGTCATTACGGATAGTTGACTGAATCTGTTGCTGAAGCAACTCACGCCAGTTCATTTTAGGTTCGGTAAGTTCTTTAATCATACGCTGAACTTCTTTAGGAAGATTATCAGCACCAGCACTTTGAGCCGAACTAATCATAGACTCTTTAATTTCGTCACGTATCTTACGTAGTTCATCTTTACTGTAAGAAGGTTTATTACCTTCTTTTTTACTGTCGCCTGAATTGTTTGAAGGACTATCACCATCTTTCTGTTCCCAGTCAACGTGTTCGTCAAGTAATTGACCCAATTGTTTTAATTCTTCTTCATCATATTTGTTATAAATCTCATCATAGATTTCTTCTGATGACATAGGATCGTATTTAAAGTCCTGGAAGATATCAATGTCTGCAGGCTTCTCACCAATCTTATCACGAACAAGAATATTGTTAACTTTATAGTCTGCCGCAATATTATGAATTTGCGGATCACGTTTTTCTCTACGACTCATATGATCGTAAACGCAGTGTAGAATTTCGTGTGCAATTACAAACTCAATATTCTTGTTTGTAAGTGTTGAAAAGAATGCAACATTATAAAATAAGTTACGACCGTCTGTAGCGGCAGTTGGGCACCAGTCTGAAGCATCTACAATCTTAAGACGTGTAGCCATGTTACCAAAAAATGGGTGACGTAATAGCAAACCTACTCGTGCAACAATAATACGGTCGAGAACTTCTTTACGCATCTCATCCGTAATTTCAATATCTACTTTTTGTGCTTTTTCTAAAACTGTTGTAGTTGCCATTTGTATTCCTCAGTGCCTTATTATGTTATTATTATAGTATATTTAATGATAAAAGTCAACCAAAAAGATAGGGGCGAAATACCAAAATATTCCGCCCCTATGTGTATTACGAAGCCTGTGCGGCAGTTACGTACTTGCCGAACTTCTCATGGAACTCATCAAAACATTCAACTTCATCTGGATCGATTGGAAGTTGGTATTGGGTAAGAGCAAGTTTAATGCCCATTACAACCAATTCTGTATCGAAATTGTCCATTGCAAAACGTAAGAAGTTGTTAACTTTATCGTCAAACTTCTTGTCGTTTTTATCACTGGCTTCTTTCAGTTCATAGCAGAGTGAAACAGTCAAGGAATACATGGCACTGATTTCTCTAGTTTTCAACTCCTTCACTTTACCTACCAAAATATCTGAGGGATTTGGTAGTTGTGATGCCATCTTACGATGGGCCATGAACTTCACAGCAAGGCCTTCGCCTACTGCACCACTGACCAAATCGGTAGTGGTATTCTCATCATCATCGTCTTCGAGTAACTCGGAAACAAATGACCAAGAACGCGGTGTTGCAAAAGAACGACTCGGTGACTTAGGATCAAAGTCATATAAGTCTTTTTTGCTATAAGTTAAGTAACCTACAACATCAGTGTGGATGTTGTTTTCAGTTGCCCACGAAAACCAATCGTCAAAGTCAACTTTAAGTTCTAAGTGAACAAAACGATTAGCCAACGGAGCAGGCATTCTATAAGTAACACCTTTATCAGCGTCTCGGTTACCAGCGGCAACAATTAAAACATTGTCTGGCAATACATATTGTCCAACCCTACGGTTAAGAATCAATTGATATGCCGCGGCTTGTACAGCCGGTGCCGCAGAATTCATTTCATCTAAGAACAAAATAATGTTCTTGTATTTCTTTGCCAATTCCTTAGTAGGAAGTTCTGCTGGCGGTGCCCATTTCATGCAGTTGTCATTTGCCGCATAGTATGGAATACCTTTAATGTCAGTAGGTTCCCAAAGTGACAAACGAACGTCAATAACGTGAGCGTCTAGGAATTCACCAATCTGGTGAATAATGTCTGATTTACCAATACCTGGTGCGCCCCATAAAAATAAAGGACGTTTCTTTTTGAATGCTCTAATAATACTCTTTTTAGCATTATTAGGACTTACAGTGCGACTTGCGATGTTTTCCATAATGTACTCCTTGTTTCTCAGTGCCTTAGTTAATTTCTAACTATGTATATAGTATAGCATCACTAGGATAAAAGTCAAGAGGTTTTTTACCTATTTTGGTAAAATATTTGGATTAAGTTAGTTCTTCGTCTGCTCTTTTAAACGCTTTAGTTAAGCCATATTTCTTAACATCACCGCTAAAAAGGTGTAATTCGAGTGCTTTCTTTTCATCAAAAACACTGATATGATCTCTACCTAACCAATAAGGACAGGTAATAAATTGGTCTAACCAAATTACTGTATTAGTTGTAAGTGTGAAATCTTGTGGAAAAGGAACATCATATGATTGTAGATCTAACTTTTCTGTAAGAAACATATACCCCTTGTCGGTTAATCTTAAACCACCAACTTCTTTGACTCTAGTATTTTGCCACCACACAGGCATATATTGTCTAAGTGTGGCTTCGGTAATACTAATGTCTGCTTGTTTGAGAAAGATTTTGGTATATGTTTCTTTCCAGTTCATTAGTCGTTTGCTTCTTTTAAAACAGCCGCATCATAATCTTCGCGACTTACAATTCCTTCACGTAAAAGTTTTTCTCTGTTAGCCATGTGCTTCATTTGAATTTCTTCTTTGCTACCGCCAAAGTATGCTACGCAATGTCCTTCTTCGATCATTATATCTGTAACCATACGTCCGTCGGGTGCTACAAAGTCTCCTAGGATACGTCCAAACTTGCCTTTCATGTCTTCGCCGTTCTTGTTAACTTGTGTTTTTAGGATTGCTGTTTCTCCTAATAGTTGAGCAAGTCTTCCTTTTGCGGCTTTGCCAAATAACTTTTCTACATCATTTGAAGTGCGGCTTTCTGGTGTGTCAATTCCCATAATACGAACTCTTTCGTCTTTTAGCCATACTCCAAACCCTAAATCAATATCTACGTCAACGGTATCACCGTCAATTATTTTTGTGACTAGCACTTTATACTCGTACATTTTGCCCTCCGTTTAAGTACGTTACTCTGTTACTTCTTCCCCCTGGGTAAGTTTAACAACTGTAAATTCGGTTGAATTAAATAAATCGTTTAATTTTTTTGCTAAGTTATGAGCGTGTCCTGGGTTTGAAAAAGAAACTTTTTTATACTTAGGCCCTGGAAAACTAGAAAGTGAATTCTGTGTTTTTAAGTTAAAAGGTTTGTTTTGATAGAACACCGCCCAGATTGCTTCAGCCATCAGAATTTGGTCAGACTTGTAAGTCTTCTTATCTATGTGTTCTAACAACACTGTGGGTTTAGGTCTACTCATAATAATATACGTAATTTCCTTATTAATAAACTACGTATATATTTATCTTTTATGAGTCGGTGATTGTAATGTTAAATGCTGTAGTTATCCTAGGTACATCGTGTTTTTGTACTGGAATACTATGGTTTAGGTAAGGAGGAAAGAACACCATATCGCCTTCTACGGCTTCTGCAATACATTGTTCTTTAGGAAAATTTGTTGGTAAGTTATCAGCAATAGGAGTTGGTTGTGTACTTCTTATGCCGTTGCTTTCTGAGTTATAAAATATAGTAGGTGTGTGTACACTTTCGTCAAACTTAACATAATGTACTGCACAAAACTGTATAGTACGTGGACTTGAAAGATGATTATGTATTTCTCCAAAGCCACCTTTTGTTGTTACATTATACCAAGCATCGATACCTACTTTCCAATCCTTTAAAGTATCAAAACCGTAACCTTCAAAAAACTCTGTTATAGTAGGTTCGTATAATGCTAATAGATCATCCCAGTATAGTTGTTTAGCATTAGGAAAGTAATCGCTATAAACATTACAAAATTCTGAGTTAGGACCGTTTTTAATAAACTCATCTAAAAGATGTGTTGTAAGAAAATTCTTAATACGATCGTGACTTTTTACTTTGAGTTTATAGATGTCTGTAGTAAAGAGTGTTTGCTTTTGCATTAATCCTCTTTAAAGCCACCACCGTCCATTTCGACATTAATGACTTCTGCTTCTTGTCTTGCGTTGTTGGCAGATACCAAACGTTCTAGTTCACCGTGTAATCTAGATTCAATCTGACCAATAGTTAATGCTAGTTGTTCTGCTTGAGGCAAAGTAAGTCTAACATCTTTTGCGTTAGACTGTTTTGCTGTTTTTACTTGTTGGATAAACTGTTCTAAAGGAACAGTATTAATCGGCTCGTTTGTCATCTGCATTTGCCTTGCTTAGTTCTTGACGCATAATAATTTCTGTCTTAAAAGGACCTTTAGAAGTATAACCTTCAATGGTCATTAGTTTAGGACAAAAACTTCTTACCCAGCCTTTATCAAACCTAATAATATAATATCCTGCACAATATAAAGATTTAGATTTCTTGCTTTTTGTAAACAATGGTAGTTTACGTTTTACATCATACATTGAATTATGAGGAACACAAGAAGTAGGAAAACCTTGTACTTCTTTTTCTACTTCAGGTTTATTACTAGCATCTTTGATACCCCATTCAATGTTGATATCTTTTGCTAGTTGTTTTTCGTTATCATAAAACTTTGTATGAGTATTACAACAATACATATAGGTTTTATCTTCTTGTTTAGAAAGAGTACCGATTCTCTCGCCATCTTCTTCAACAATCCAGAATTTACCTGCTACGATTGGATTTGCTTTGATGTGTGTCATAATACCCCCTTAAAAGTTTCGTTGTTTATTACAGTTATCTTAATGTCTTTGTTAGCCGCCAATGCCGCATAAATCCTTGTTCTACCATCGATTACAAATTTTTTATCTTTGTAATCTAGTATCAATGGTGGCTCGCAGGTTTCATTTTCAACTGCGAGTAGAGTATCTGCAATAGCAAATTCACGTTCTCTAAAATCACGCTTATCTCTCTTTTGCATTTCCTCAATAAACTTTTTATCATATCCCGTATTACCACTTACACGTTTGATTTCATTTAACGTATATTCGTCTTCCGGCATATTGACTAAGTTATTTAATTCTAAAATTGCTTCTCGAGACAGATTTTGGACAGGAAGTTTGTCTAGTATTTTACCAATTTCGACAGCCGCCTTATCTCTCTTGTAGTTATCCATAGGATGATCAGATCCAATATCTATAGGCAGATTTTCAACATATTCTTTAATATCAGGGTCGTGTTGCCCTAATAGTTCATATGCATAAAAGTACCCTACGTCACTCATTGATATCTCGCATTCAATGGATCTGCAAAACTTTGTATTTGCTCTGCAACTTTGTTTAATTCGTGTTTAGCACAAAACTTCATAAGTTTAATGCCTACTTGCTGTATTTCTTTAGGTACACTATTTTCTGCAATAGTTGTAGCCATAATTTGTTTAATTTCGTCTGGTTGTGCTGACAAGTCACATAATGTAACATTGCGATTATAATCATCTAGTACGCGATGTTCCACACCATTATGATCAACCCAACGCTGTAGCATAAGATTGTTCCAATTATAGCCTTTTGTATTCTTATCAGCAAATGCTTCTTGTAAGCCAACTTTGTTCTTAGTACCTTTGACTCTAACGCCTGGATAGGCTGAGAAGACGTTGTCACTGGTATCACCTCGCATACATTTTTCAAATAATAGCCATTTTGGATTTGGAGCACCTTTAGGCTCCTTAGTCTTTTTATCTACGATAGGTTGACGTTTTTTATCGTCAAAGTAACCTTCGTGTGTAATAATAGTATTGCTAACACCGTTGTATTGTTTTACGTTAGGTGCAATAAGTTGTGCAAAGTCTCCGTCAGTTGAAATAATAACATGATCGTCGTTAGGATGTGATTGAATCCAGCCTGCAATTAAATCATCTGCTTCTAGTACAGGATTATGTAAAACGGTACAATTAGTTTTAGTTGTAACAAAGTCTTTAAACTCGTCAAACATTTCCCAGAATACAGTTTCTTCTTCTTGCTGAGAAGCAGTAAGAGCATCACGAGCAACTTGTCTATTACGTTTATATGGCTCGTAATAATCTTTACGCCAACTTCTACCTTCTAAGCAGAATACAACATGACTGCCGTCAAAATCTTGCCATGCCTTTCTAATACTACTTAGAGTAATATGAAATGCCATACCAACTTTAGTTGTTAGGTCGCCACGCATTACGTGCCTTGCACGGAAAAACGTATTTGCTGTATCAACTAAGATGTAAGTCATTATACCTCCGAAAACAATTTAATTGTAATACTATTTTACTTGCTTTCTTGAGATTTGTCAAGTTGTTTCTTTGCCTTTTCTTGAATTTCTTTAATGATTTCTTTGTTCATAAATGGAACTGCATTAAAGAACTCTGCATCAAAAGAACCCGTTAGGCGCAAATCAAATGCTACACTTACACGTAAATCATCTCTTGTATGAGGTTCTACATAGTGTGGAGTACAACTTGGGAACATTACACACCCGCCCTTTTTATTTGGTAATCCAATTTTTGATTCCGGATCAAAACTAGAATGGTAAACGGTATTAGTATGATAATCATCTAAATGAATGTTACCACTTAAATAAGAATCTGGTTGGGAACCGTGTGCGTGTGAATCCATGCCTTCTTCTTTGCGTAGGATATTTGCCCAACATACAATTTGTAAGTCCTTTAATTCTAATTGTTGTTGCTGTACATACTCTAAATATGAGTATTGTAAGAATGTTAATAGTTCTTTAAAAGCAGGATTGTCACCTTTAGTAAGTAAATTATAACGTCCAAACCTAGTAGTAATGTGTTTATCAGTTAAACCTGTACCGCCAGTGTTGGCATATTCTAATTTTAATAATTCTTCTTCGTTGTCAATAATCCACTGTTTAATAGTGTCAACTTGTTCTAAGTCAGTCCAGTTAGTTAACCACAATGGAATGTTCCAACTTGGTGCAAACTCTGTTAACGGATGATAACTTTTAATTCTTACTAATGACATTACTTAACCTCCGACTTTCCGCCGCCGATGTTTGTTGTATTAATAAATCCTGCACCACGATTTGGATCGTGACCTTGTTCTTGTAGTACATTTCTAGCAAGATCTTTAAACCACATATCAACAATTTCTTCATTAGTTTCGCCTTTATAACCAGCATCAAGTAGTTGCTCAATAAACTCGTTATTCCAGTCTAGTTCAAAAAATCCATTACGGATATTATCTTTGTTTACTTGAGTATCTAACACACCAACCCAAGCCTTTTTTGCTTTAGTTGCTTTTTCTTTTTCTTTAAGCATTAGTTCCCTGTGTGTAGGTTCTTTTGCCTTGTCGTTATTCTTAGTAAACATATTCTTAATTTTATCCATCATAGTTTATAATCCTGCTTCCCTTGCCTTTTGATCAAAGGTCTTGTTATCCTTTTTACGTTCCCCACGCATTTCCGAAGATGTCGACGTGTAGTCTGGGTGTATAGCGCCAACCTCGCTCCATTGCCAATGTTGCGACTCGTCTAGTATTGAGTTGGTATTCTTCGCTTCGTCCTCCGAGCGGCATGATGTAAACCGGGCAGTCAATCCCTGCATTCCTAAATTCGGAAACTGCTCTTGTAACTTCGTCCACGTCCACGTCGTCAGCGACAACAAACTTGAAATACAAATTACTATTAGGTATGTCGTAGTAACTCCTAGCAATTTCAGGATTGATAGCATCATCCCAAACTTCGCCCGATACGGAAAGTTTAGGAGAGCAACTCCAAGTAACTTGGAATCTGTCTTGAGATCCGAGATAGTCTCGGAAATCATCTCTAAGTTTTTGTGTTGTATTTGTTTCAAACGTAACATTTTTTAAGTCTCTCATTTTAGGATGCTCAAAAAGATCAATATATAACTTTTGCCATCCAAGTAGCGGTTCCCCGCCGGTTAATATAAAGTGAACATCCTGTCCATTGTCCATCGTCCACTTGCCTTGCGGAGTCAAACTTAATACATAGTCAACTACTTCGTCAACTGTGTGATCCTTCATATATTTTTTAAATTCAGGATAGATACTTGCATAAGTATCACACCCTGTATGCACAATTGGTAAATCTTCAAATGTGTCGATCTTATTAGTAATTCCGTCATCTAATAATTGTTTGACTTCTGGATTGTATTTATCGCCGTTTTTACGCACATACGTACCACGTTCATGTCCAAAGTTCATACAACGGAAATTACAACCAAAGGTACGTAAGAATACACTAGGTACTCCTACAAAACGACCTTCACCTTGTACACTATAAAATGCTTCTGAATATCTTAACTTCATCGTGGTGCAAACTCCTGTTGCAGTTTAATATTGTCCATAAATTCTTTTTTAGTACCTGCATCTTCTTTAAAAGAACCTTTTAACACTGTAGTCTGTGTAAGACTTGAATGTGCCATAATACCTCTATTCTCACAACAACCGTGTGTTGCTTGAATATAAACACCTAGGTGTTTTGCATTAGTAGCCTTTTCAATTTCACGTGCAATGTCATTTGCAAGTTCTTCTTGTAGTGTACCACGTCTAGCACACCACTGTGCAATACGTGTATATTTAGAAAGTCCAATTACTTTACCATTAGGAATAACACCAATATATGCTACGCCTGTTACCGGCTGGTGATGATGTGAACAAACTGATTTGAGTTCACTTCGTACAACTAACATACCTGTGTATGCGTCATCTCCTTCGTTAGGAAAAGCAGTTGCAGTAGGAATGCGATCATAACGTCCTTGCATTAATTCGTTATAATACATTTTAGCAAGACGTTTAGCAGTTCCTTCACTGTTAGGATCGTTTTCGCGATCAATCAAAAGTGCATCAAGTACACCTTCAAACTTTTCCGTGGCTTCATCAATTAGTGTTTGCTTTTCACCTTCATAGATGAATTCACTAATATTGTCGCCTGCCCAATAACGCTTCTTTGCGTTCTTTAGACGTTGTGTTACTTCTTCGTATTTTTTCATTTACCTTCTCCGAGTTATAGACGAGGATGTCTACTATATTTTACATTATATACTTTATTTAGGTTTTTGTCAAGTATATTATACATTTAGAAATACTTTTTGAGCATTTCAATTTGGTCGTGGTATTGAGAAATGATGTTTAATTCTTTCTCAGCCGCTTCCAAAACATCAGGATGTTCACCAATACCTGATGCCCTTTCCAAATAAATTTCAACGTTCATTTGGTGTTTTGCAATATGTCCTTCTGCGTGTTTGATCATAGCATCGATCATTTGTTCTCTAGTGTAAGCCATTTGCGTCCTTTCATATATTAGGCACAAACTCATTTGCAATAAGTTCGTGTGCGGTTTTATCAAAATGTTCGTCGTCAATTGTTACAAGAGCATTTTTGGATTCTAAAAATTCTCTAACATTTTGATTTGATACTCTTGCATAAGAACAATCTCCAATCATATTTAGATCTTTCGGTAGCCATGTGTTTTCATTAATGGCAAAGATCTTTAATGATGCGTTATTGTCTTTGCAAATATTATTCCAAAGATATACTTCTTTGAAAAAATTCCTTTGTGATACAACAGTCATTAACTCGTACCATGCTTTAATTCTTTGGTATCCGTCTGTTTGTATATTAGGTGTTTCTAAATTAAACGGTTCAAAAGTAAATTGAATTGTTGCCGGTATTGCATAGTCGCCAGCAACAGTAATTTGTCCGCCATCAAAACTCTTTCCATCATCGTCCCACATATTGATATTATAGTAGTCAATACGTTCTTTTGTTTGTTCTAAGTTCATATGACGCTCAAGTGGAACTATGTTTTCATAATGACAAGGGTTTTGAAAACCAAATCTGTATCTGTTCCAGTATGTTTGTTGGATAATAACTTCGTCAATGTCATTATATTTTTTAAATAAAAAAGCAAGACGTTCACTGTAGTCGTACCAGCCTCTACCAGGGCAAGAAAAAATTACTCCGTCTTTGTTTTGATTGTTAATATAAATCTCTGCCCAGTTGTTGTCATTCCAGCGATCTGGAACAGTTTTATCAGCACTATAATTATAGCCTGCACTATGACTACAACCTATTACGGCAGTTCTCATTATACACAATCTCCCATGTCTTGAAATAGTCTTGGTTGTCTTGGATCAGGAACAGTGTACTTTTGCATATGCGGAATAACACCACGTACCCCGCCTTTAGGATCTGCCATATCACCTTTGCGTCTTGGAATTAAATGTACGTGTGGCCACATAACAGTTTGTCCTGCTTCTACACCTACGTTTTGTCCGATATTGTAAGCATCACAATATCCTTTTTCAACCCAATCATAACCCCAAGCGTATGCGGCTTTATAGCATTTGGCAAGATGATCCCAGTCTGCTATCTTAGGAACAAAAAGAACGTGTCCTTCTGTAACAGGAAAACCGTCTTTAAATACTGTAAAGTCTCTGGTATCAACAAGTACGTCTTTCCAAGGTATGTCTTTAAATTCCATATTTAATTTTTCCATAAATGTACTGAATATCCTTTTCCATTAGTGTCACCACCGTCGTTGTCTAATTCTTTACCATCGTAAAATATCTGCGTAACAGTGTCGTCACCGTTAGCGTATTCTAAACTATGAAACATAAATTTCTTTGGATCTAGTTCACCGTATGTTTCAATTCGTCCATCAAAAAATGTTCCTTTTTCTGCACTATAAAATTGCAGGATATGAGGTTCAGTCCAATCTTCATATTCGCTTATTGAACGATTTGTAATTTCTGTTTCATAGTTGTCAGCCTTCTCAATGCTATCAGTCCATTCTGACAATGACTTACCATCTACAATAGTAGCAATAACTTTTGCATTGTATTCATTACTGTCTACTTCTTCTATAGTAATATTACTGTTGTCAAAATCAACACCCCACTGGTGTTCTAATTCATTATGATGTTCATACCAAGGACGATAATCACCGTTACTATCTTTCATAAAATCTGCGTTTTCAGGAACACTGTCAATGTCCTCAAACTCCCAGTTACCGTCTTCAGCACCCGTCATGTATGTAACAGCATCACTATCACCGTGTTCGTCTATGATAGGTTTCCAAAAGTTATACTGCGGTTCATTTAGAGGAATGTATGCACTTTCGCCGCCATATCCCCAAATCATAATACGATAGTATCTCGGACCTTTAAGTGTTTCAACTAGTTCTTGCTTTTCTTCTGAAGTAGCCATTAGTATGCTCCCACATTTTCCCAAGGGTAAACTAACCAAACATCTTCTTCGGCTTTGTTAACTTCGTGAACTGTATAGTCCACCTTACCATTAAACTCGCTCGACAAGTTATCTGTAAGTGTTGCGAATCTAACATTACTATGCCATACTTTATTCCATTTAGGATCATTAGGTAAACAACTTGACTGCCAGTCTTTTTTAATCCAATTAAACGTAGCACCAGTGTCGTTGATGTCATCTACAATAAGAATTTTCTTTTCTAATGGCCCACCTGTTACTTTGTCAGCGTCTTCGTATACATAACCAAACGCATCTTCACTCATCCAAGCATTTACTTCACACTCACTTTCGTCACCGTCTCTTAATGCAACTTTAAGTGCTTCACAACGGATACCTGTCATGTTTGAAATAATAGTAGCAGGTACATTACCACCTCGGGTAATGCCTACAATGTAATCAGGACGCCAACCGTCTTTATACATTTGATTTACAATATTGACGCACATACGTTCTACGTCTTGCCAACTATAGTAGTGCTTCTTAGCCATACATTTTCCTCACATTTATAAAATCGTTATTGCCTTTTTTTACAATAATACCTGTACCGTTCCCTTGACCTGCATTAACAAATTTAAGTGCAGGCACAAATCTAGCATTTGACCTAAAGCCTGTAGCACTATGATTAATGCTACTTTTGAAAAAACAAAAGCGTCCAGGAATAGGAGCAACACTTACAACTAATGGATTTGTATTACCTTTAATATCTTGTAATTCGTATCCTTCTAAATCTTTTTCTGTAATAAAGAACTTAGTTTCTCCCTTTTCATCTGGTTGCCAAGTGCTATTACAATAGTATAACACAGTATAGTCGCAGTCGTCAACATGATAATATGCATCTTCGCCTGTAGCAAAGAAGTTGAGATTACTTCTACGATACTCTAAACCTTCAAGATCTTCAATCTTTTCTTGTATAGTATTCCAAAGTGTAGACCAAGTGTGGGTATGTTCAAATTCAAAACACTGTAAGCCTGTAGGCGGTTGTTCTGGATTATCTCTAGTGCCCCATTTAAAACTTAGGTTTTGTATTTCATTTTCTAAAATACTAATTACTTTAGGCTCGAAAATATTATCATAGGTATTAATGATACCACCAAAGTAAGATGTTTTCTTAATCTCCATCTTTAGCACCTATACCTAAATATTTTTCATTGTGAATCCATCTGTAACCTTGATTTTTAACCCAACGTACAAATCCCCATTCTTTCTTTTTACGACCCATAAAGAATAAACTAGTACACGGAATTTCATTTCCGTTTTCATCTTTCGCAAGTTCTAGCCAATGCAAGTCGTCAGCACTTCTAAATCTAATTGATCCCGGACCACGCCAAATTCTTGTAGTTCCGCATACATGGCCTTCTTGTGCAAAAATAGGAACGTGTTCCCAATATCCACCTTTAATAATTAATGCACCCCAACTCCATGGATGATCATGTAGTGTAGGTTCGTCGCTAACAAGAACTTTGTGTAGTGTAACGTTGAAAGGAAAGTTCTTGCGTTCTTTTAAAAATAGGTAATAACGGATAAGGTATGGAACCTTTCCGTCTCTATCTGTAATTACTCGACGTCTTCCGAGTTTATCCATTAGTTTAGAAAGGAACGTCATCGTCACTCCGTGTTTTAAAATCATCTTTACAAAGGTTATAAATTTCTATAAACTTTAAATACTGCAATTTTAGTGCAGGGTAGATTTCAATCATTTGTTCTATTTTGTATTCGCTAGGCCATTTTGACTCAGTCCATTCAAATTCAGGATCGATATAAGAAGTAGAACTTGATGTAACATAACTAGTGGTATAATCACTTGCATTAAATGTTATAGTCCCGCCTGACTCATACGTATAAGAAGGAGTATCCGATGTTACTGAATAGTTTCCTTTTGACCAGTCTTCCATAGATCCATCATGATCATCAAGTGTAATTGTAATAGGTTTTAGATCATCATTGTCCATTCTTAATTGCCTCGTATAGTAGTTTACCACTAAAAAAGTTTTCTGATAAAATTTTTGATTGCTTTTGCATAGGGATAATATACTTTTTATAATTTTCCATATAGTCAACAATCTTATCCATAATTTCTTGTTTGTGTTCTTTATACGATTTGAAATCTTTAGTCCATTCACTTGGATATAAAAATTCTTTAGTTGCCATTTCACTATAACTTAGTCTGTCTGGAACCATTGGAATGGTACCAACTTGTAAGCCTTCATACCAACTAATACCAAGTGTTTCTTGTAAATTTGCACTAAACACAAGTTTTGCTTCACCTAACAAGTTATGATATTCATTCTTAGTAAGTGTACGTTCTTGACATACAACAAACTCATATTGTGGTAATGCTGTTTTAAGATCTCTAAATATTTCAGGTTGTTTCTCTGGAGCAATTCTATGTGGGAAAAGAATAATATCTTTCTTCTCCATGTTTTGATAACTTGTAAAACTCTTTTTCAAGTACTCCATAGGCCAACCTACACGTTTAATTTTGCTGTCAACAGTTGTAAATGCACTCTTAAACATATCAATATGAAATTGTGTAGCAAAGAAATTATGATCATATACTTCAAACATACTTTGCTCTGCATGACGTACCCAAGGCTTGTTGCCTATAAGCCTGCCAAGGAAGTCAGCAGGATCATAACTACCAGCGTGCCATAAGCCACCGATTCTAATGTTAACGCCCAGTAACTCAGCCATGTAACGAAGTTGGATAACAGTCGGGTTCCAAGCATCTGTATATAAGAAATAATCTCCATCCTTTACTTCTCCATTGCAAAACATTTCTCCAATGGTTTCAAGTTGTTTACTCTTATACACATTGGTGCCACCAAAATTAAGAAAAGCCCCAGGCGTAGTAGCCTGAGGCGTCTCTCCTCCACTAATGACTTTAACGTCCATATTTGTAGCGTGAGACAATTGACGTGGAAGATATTCTTTCCACTGTTTAGTGTAACGTGTATCAACTGCTTCAATGTCTACAATATAAACTGTCATTTACTTCCTCCGAGTCTTAGCAACCCATTTAGGGCGTTTGCCTTTAGTAAAGCCGACGTACATACGCCACGCTTCGCTCTTGTTGTTGTACAACTCGCGTTCATCAAAATTGTATGAACGCTTGTAACCCATAGTCCAAGCAGTTGCACAAAACTCCTTAAACTTCTCAAGGTCTTCGAAGACCTTGTTATAGGCTTCACGATTGAACTTAATCGCCATTTTAAATTTCCTCTAGTACTTTGCATACTCAATGTGGGCGCCGTTCTCTCCATCTTCACTTACGTCAATATGGACTTCACGACCGGGATGTTTTTGACTGATTTGCTCATAAAGATCATCAGCCATCATTTCACAACTTTTATAATCTAGTTCTAGTGTACCATCTTGGTATAACCTCTCTAGCCATCGTTTAAATTGAATAAATTCGATATCTCTATCATTGTGAGTAACAGTGATACCGACCTTGAAATGGAATATGTGTCTGTGTGGATAACCTAAAAACGAAACATCATATTCGTCTCCTGTAGCAAGATTGGGATCTTCCAATGCCGCAGGATATTTGTGGATACCTTCCTTGCGGAACGTAACCCAAATCATTCTCTTTGCGGTTCTCATAATTTTTTCATGTCTTTCTGTTTCTGTGTGTGCTTTTAACATATCTTCAGTTATACTCATAGTATACTACCTTTCTTACTCGCTGTCAACCGGATTATCATTTTCATATTTGGACCAATCTGTAAATTTTGAACGGTCTTGTAAATCGTGCACCTGATGAATCCATACACCGACGTTTGTTGCTTTGAAGTCTTTGTCATCAATTTTGATACAAGCATTATAGTTAAGTTGATCTATGTAAGGAAGTTTTACACTAATCTGACTAATAAATTTAGTCTGTTCATTATAACCGCTTTCTAAAACCCACTCATGAAATTTTATATCATAGTCTAGTGTTACAGTGTAACCTTCTTTAAGCAAACCATATACAAGAGTATCCCATGCTTTATTAGTAGCATCATCACCGTGTGGCAGTTTTACTTGAAAACTTTGATTAGCACCTAAGTAAATGTGGTCTACGTGCTTTGCTTTTGCTTGTTCCAATACTTCATCTAACGGACGACATCCAACTACAAATAGTGTATCCATATCGTATGCTGGTGTTTTCTCTACTTCATAACCGGTAAAGTAAACAACGTCATCTTTTACAACGCCGTCTGAGTAATCACGTTTCACTAATTTCTTCCTTCTTTAGAGTTTCAATTTCTTCTTTAATGGACAGTTTTTCTTTTTTCATTTTGTTGAGCAACGGATCATCAATATACCTACTGTAACATAGTTTTATTTCTTTGTCAAGTTCTCTGTGTAATTTAGTAAGACTTTCAAGTCTTGCTCGTTTGTCCATTTTAGATCTCCTCTTCTAGTTCTTCAAGTTTGTGTTCTTCCTCTTCTGTAAAACAACCGTCCTCGTGTACATCGTCATTTGGAACAGGGTCTTTTTCAACTTCAAACAAGTTATCAAAATATGTTTGAGCGTTTACTGTCTTTTTACCAGTAGCACCTCGTGTACCGATAACTGACATCCAGAATCTCGAAAATTCTTCAATTACTGCGTTTGCTTCATCTCTGCTAGATGTCGCAAATATTGCTTCCACAATGTCTCTAAAAAATAACCTGTCAAAGCGTTCTTCGACAAGCATTGCAGGAACAATTCCTGCATCGTATTGTCTGTTTGCTTCTTGTACTGCATTAATATGACTCCATACATTATGACCCATTTGAATCGCATATGAAAAACTATCCCAACTAGTTTTTCCTTCTTTACCTATTTTATTTAGGTCACCTGGTGCATAGATACAAATATCTTTTGCTTGTAGGTTTGCTGTGATTGGTGAGTCTTTAAAACTTCCATGTTTGCCTTCTCTAACAAAAGCCTGACCAAATGGTGTTGTATCAGTTGCTAAACCTTTGTTATCAATGCTAGGTACCATTCGGTATACCCATTTCTTTCTATCTGCTGTTTCTAGTTCGCAGTAGATTTGACCATTTGCTGTTGCTAAGAAAGGACTAGCACAGTCAAATGTAATCATAAAGTTTGGATTATGATATTTTCGAACTGCTCTTTGTATGTCAGTTAACAATGTCGCCCATTCTAATTTTGAAGTACCTAAGAAGTGCATTACATCGTGAATACCTTTTTCCAACAATCCGTCAAAGCGTAATGCTACTAATCTCTTAAGAACAAGATGTACATCACACATATTCTGACCACCCATTGACCAACCATTAAAATGTGTATCAGGATATTTTTTAGGATCACAATAGTCCTTCATTTGCTGATACCAATCTTCTGCATCAGCGTGATTCTCACCTTGTAGAACATTTAAGAATTTACAGTTACCATTACGGTTAGCCATAAAGTAATCGTTATTGATACGTGTAGCATTTACGGCATCTTGATAGTTATCAATACCTGTTGCTTTTGCACCTGCAGGAGAACGTGATACCCAAGCCGGAATATCAAGAATCATACCATAGTCCATATAAGCATCCATCCACGTAAGAACTTGTTCACGTTTCTTTTTAGCCTTAGGACAATTAGGATCTTTCCAATCACCTTCCCATACACCTTTACCAATTTGGAAACCACCTGAGTCTCCAAGTAACCACGAGTTATTTCTATCTCTGTTCCGAATCATATCCTCTTTAGGTGCGTCCTTGTTTACATCAAGTTCGGCGTGTCCTGCGGAATATAAACTCCATTGATAATTAAAAAGTCCGTCTTGCTTGTTAAACCAATTAAGACTTTCCATCTCGTTGTTTGGAAAAGGAATACGACTTTTGTCTACGTATTCTTCACGACGTTGCTTACCGATAAAAGTAGCATAGAAGCCACTAATCGCCGGAAGAAAAGTTGCGTAGTCTTTTTGTTCTTTTGTTAAGTCGGTATTCAAATTATTCTCCTATTATCCAAAGGCTTTAATTGCTAAAAGCGGAACAAGCCAAGGATAAACTAAATGTTCTATTAGTTCGTATATTACTAATACTGTTAATAATATTGCCCATAGTTTAC
>Ga0255770_10001258_pt1 | contig 23478 bp, 21 predicted proteins | sample 071ome_22_FD_179968 | JGI IMG/M metagenome (GOLD analysis project Ga0255770, IMG submission 179968) | Coastal salt marsh microbial communities from the Groves Creek Marsh, Skidaway Island, Georgia - 071404AT metaG (version 2) | ecosystem: Environmental > Aquatic > Marine > Intertidal zone >...
AAAGAACTTGGGTTGAAGCTGATCACCTTCCATGCCGGTTTTCTGCCGCATGAAGCCAGTGATCCCGCCTTTGCCAAACTCATGGATCGTATTCGCCAGATCGGTGAATTGTTCGGCGAACACGGTCTCGACCTGGGGTTTGAAACAGGCCAGGAAACTGCCGATACTCTGAAAGATTTTCTCGATCAACTGGGGCTCCCGAATGTGGGGGTGAATTTTGATCCGGCCAATATGATCCTCTATGACAAGGGGGATCCGATCGACGCATTGAAAACGCTGGCGCCTTACCTCAAGCAATGTCACATCAAGGACGCCAACCGCACGACTCAAACCGGAGAATGGGGCGAGGAAGTGCAGACCGGAACGGGGCAGGTCGACTGGAAAGCCTTTTTGAGCGCTTTGGACGGTCTGGGTTATGACGGCGTTTTTGCCATCGAACGCGAAGCCGGGGAACAGCGCGTCGAGGATATCCTGGCGGCGAAAAAATATATCTGCGGATTGAACGCATAAGGATTCGGATCATGGAAAAAGTCAAGGCAGGCATCATTGGACTGGGCTTCATGTCGGTGGCCCATGTCAAGGCCTACCGCAAACTGGAAGATGTCGAGATCGTTGCCGTGTGCAACCCGAGCGGACGGCGACTGGACGGGGACCTGAGCGATGTATTTGGAAACGTCGGTGACCAGGAACCCGTCAAGCTGGACATGGAAAAGATCAAGGGTTACCGGGACGTCGATGCTTTCCTGAACCATCCGGGACTGCAGTTGGTGGACATCTGTTCTCCCACCGACACCCATACCGACCTGGCGATCCGCGCCCTCAACGCCGGCAAACATGTTCTTTGCGAAAAACCCATCACCCGCACTTCGGAAGAAGCGGCTCGATTGGTGGAGGCGGTGAAAGCCCCCGAAACCCATTTCATGCCCGCCATGTGCCTCCGCTTTTGGCCGGAATGGACCTTTTTGAAAAAAGCCATTGAAGACCAGACCTACGGCAAAGTGTTGGGCGTTCGTTTCCGTCGCATTGCCGAGCCACCGGGTTGGAGTCCTCAGAACTATCTGGATGGAAAGAAATCAGGCGGTGCCTTGCTCGATCTTCACATTCACGACACCGATTTCGTGCAGTTTTGTTTTGGAGTTCCCAAGGCGGTTTTTTCCACAGGATTTACCAAAGTAAGTGGTGAAACCGACCATGTGGTGACCCAGTATATCACCGAATGCGGGGCCTGTGTCTCTGCGGAAGGCAGCTGGGCAATGACTGCCGGATTTGGGTTCAATATGGCATATAATGCCGTGTTTGAACGCGCTACGATCGATTATGACATCGTTCGGGGCGAGGAAGCTCTGAAGGTTTTCGAAGAGGGCAAAGAGGCTCGTGTGGTCAAAATGGACGGTTTGGACGGTTACGCCGGCGAGATTCAACACCTCGTCGACTGTATCCGTGAGAACAAACGCCCCAGTGTCGTGACCCCCGAGGACGGTTTGAACGCCATTCGCATTTGCGAAGCCGAAGCCCGTTCCGTCAGTTCCCGACAGGTTGAACCCGTTTGAGATCAGCTATTTTTGATAAGGGCAGGGCTTCATCGGCCCTGTCCTTTTGTTCTGCCGTCGGCCAATCGATCACCACCGAACTTTGTGTCGGCTGCAGATTCCCCTTCAATTGGCGGACCCTTCGTTGTGCATATTTAAATCTCATGACGATACTCCTTTGAACAGCATCCCCTTGATCCCTGGTTACATCTTACTGTTTCTCTCAAATGAAAAAGAAACAAGATCCGTGCCATTCTTGGTTTCCTATTCAGAGAAGTAGTGAAAAACGGTAATTATTGTTGATGGAAGAGGGGGCGAGAAAGACAAATCCATCCAGCCAAGGTAAGGAGGATATTGATTGAATACGCAGTATCAAAGCAGATGGGTCTGCCATGATTTACAAGTTGAATTTGGAGCGGATTTGGGGTTTATGCGTTTTTGGTGCTCCGTTGTTGAGTTCAGCATCTTTGACGAGATTTAATGAATCAACAAATTCTGGCCATTCATGGACTGGCGGCCCTATATTCGCCAGTTTCAATCCTACCGAGATCGTCAACGTCACAAGAATGACCAACCAAAGCCCAATACTCTTTTGGTTAAGTTCAATCGCATCATCAGAACTTTGTGTCTTGTCGCCTTAGTGTGAGAGAAAAACAGCTACAATCCCCTTCATCCTCCTCGTTGCTTCCTTTCCCGAATCGCCTTCAACTGCCTTACGGCAACCAGATCATGTTCACGTCCCATCGTTTCGTTTCCTTGAATCATTGAATCCCGTAAAGCCAGGATCCGGTTTATTGCCCTGTGATGAGCTTCTAATCTTTCTGATGGTGTCATGGCGAGTTTCTCTTCCAGCAGCGCCATATCCACCCCTGCTTCATAAGCCGCACGCCAAGCTGGTCCCGCGTCCGGAGGACAGACATAGCCCCGATTCAGCTCCTTCATCAAGGTGAGGGCCTGGGGTTTGTTGGCTTTGTCTGTGAGGTGTGAGTTGCCGGACATTGATTGCAGTTTACCTTAAATACACGTTTAGCTCTATAGTGAAATTGTGAGGAACAACAGGAGGCAATTTTTTTATCCCGGCAATTGCAGGAGAGGCTTTTCCTGTAGAAGCGATTGGTGGGCGGTTTCGATTGATTGGGTTTGGATGCGTATTTTCCAGGTGTCGATCAGTTGGTGGATTTCTGACAAAGTCAGACCTTCGCAGTGCTCGCCAAAGGGCTTCAAGTAACTCTGGCACAGATCAAAGAGAGCGAGGGAAGGGCGTTGGCGTTTGTTTTCGAGGTGCACGAACGCGCCGGCGAGTTGGATGAGGGATTTGTAGAACGTGTCCAGCCGGGTGTCGCGGCATTCGAGCCAGAGGTCCTCCAAAACATCGTGTGCTTCGTAGAACCGGCCTTCGTTGAAGGTCTTGAAATAGCCCCAGTAACGTGGATCCCATGATCCGCAGTCCGTGAATTTTTCCGCGAAGACCCGCATGCGCTCTTTTTTCGTGCTCATCGCCCCCATATTTAGCCTGATTCCGGGGAAAATCAAATCCCGCATGGTCCGCCACTTGACATTGTGTCCGGTGTCTTCCAATCTGCATACATGTCTAAAACGCCCTTAGGCAGAGGCCTGGGCGCACTCCTGGGAGGCGCCGCATCATCCGCCAAACCTCCGCAGCCCAAACCTGCCGAGGCGCCTGCTGCTGTTGCCCCGTCCAAGCAAGAAGACGCCGCGCCCGCAGCCAATCTTTCCCCCAAGGTTTTACCCATCGACGATATCAGGCCTTGTGCCTTTCAGCCGCGCCGTCATTTCGAGGAATCGGCTCTGATCGAACTGGCCGATTCGATTCGCGAGCAGGGCTTGATTCAGCCTCTCGTGGTTCGCAAAAAGGCGGATCACTGGGAATTGATCGCCGGGGAACGCCGCTGGCGGGCGTCCCAACGTGCCGGACTCAAGGAAGTGCCCATCGTTGTGCGGGAAGCTGACGATCGGGAAGTGCTGGAATTGGCACTGATCGAGAACCTTCAGCGTGAAAACCTGAACCCGATCGAAGAAGCCCTGGGCTATCAGCAGTTGATCCAGCAATTCAAACTGAAGCAGGAAGAAGCCGCCATCAAAGTGGGCAAAAGCCGTGCGGCGGTGGCCAATGCGCTGCGATTGTTGAAGCTTTCGGATGAAATACAGCAGCATCTTCGTGATGGAAAACTGAGTGTTGGGCATGCCAAGGTTTTGCTCGGATTGAATTCGAGGGAGCAGGCTGTTTCCATGGCGCGCCGGGTTGTCAAGGAAGGGCTCAGCGTCCGCCAGACCGAATCCCTGATCAGCGAAGTGCACCAGAAGCAAACTGCCAAGCAGGAAGCCGAGGTACATCCGGTGACCCGCAATGAGAAGGATGTGCACGTGGCTCACATGGAGCAGCGGCTGGTTGAAAAATTCAACACCAAGGTGCGGTTGAAATATGTCGAAGGGAAGGGAAGTTTGGAGATCCGGTTTTTCTCCGATGATGAACTGGAACGGATTCTTTCCGATCTGGGCGTATCAGCCGACGAATAATTATCATGAGCGATCAACATGACATTCGTTTGCGCGTTGCAGCAGTCTTGCGCGAAAATATCAACGTCGTCAAACGGTCCACTGCTTTTGTGGGATTGGACGGTTTTGTCGATGAAATCATCCATGTTGTCGACAAACGCCTTGATGTCGACCGGTTTGAGCGTATCCCAACGATCCAGGAATTCTCCGACCGCATTGCTGAGGCTTCAGGGCGCAGCACCAACATGGAATTGGTGACGCAACGCATCAAACTTGGCGGTAATGGTCCGATCATGGCCAATGCGTTGGCAAAAGCAGGGCTTCAGGTCAAATATCTGGGTGCACTTGGGTATCCGGATGTGCTCCCTGTATTCCAGCCATTGGTTGATAAAGCCAGCAAGGTATATAGTATTGCCAACCCTGGGCACACCGATGCCTATGAGTTTCAGGACGGCAAATTATTGATGGGGAAACTGACCCCATTGAATGATATGCGTTGGGACAAAATTGTCGAACGTATGGGGAAGGATGTATTTACTTCGTTACTGAACGGTTCGGACCTGGTGGCCTTTGTCAACTGGACGATGATGCCGTTCATGAGTGAAATCTGGCAGAAGGTCCAAAGCGAAGTGCTGGGTGCGCAGGATCGTCCTGACACATCCGAACGAAAACCCATTTTCTTCGATCTGTGCGATCCGCAAAAACGCCCCAATGAGGATATTTTGGATGCCCTCAACATCATTGCCGGATTCCAGTCTCACTTTTCAGCCGTTTTAGGGTTGAATGAAAAAGAGGCTTATGAAATCGGTGAGGTGTTGGGATTGAAAACCCCTGATGATTCCAAGGAGGGTCTGATGGAGCTTGTTGCGCAGTTACATGAACTGATCAAGGTGGACACCATCGTCGTACATCCCGTGCGGTATGCGGTGGCTTCCGATGGAACTGACGTGGTGTTCATGGACGGGCCCTTTGTGCCCAACCCGGTCATCACAACAGGAGCCGGCGATCATTTTAATGCGGGCTTCTGTCTGGGTCGCTTGCTTGGTTTAAGTCATCGCGAGTCGTTGGCAACCGGCGTATGCACTAGTGGTTTTTATGTGCGAAGCGGGAAAAGTCCGGCCGTTACCGACCTGGCTGACATGCTTGAAAACTGGCCGAGCTGACGAATTTGAAAGGTAGAACGTGCCGTCCCCGGCGCGTCCCCTTGTGGCTTACGAATAGCCATGAATATTCGTTTGGGAAGCCTGCCGTTTGCAAAATCCCGCCAATCACACCAATTCGCGCAAGAGACGTTTGGTGTTCGGTTGCTTCAGGTTATTCCCTTGGGTGGCCTTTTTGAGTAAGAATGCCACAAGGTTCGCACCGGGGACGGTCCGATCTACCTGCAACCTACCTTTTGGTCGCTACTCCGTAGAGGCGGATGTCGTCCCAGTTCCCGGTGTCGTCGAAGGAACCGAGTCCGATTTTTCCCCAGGTGAATGATTTGTCTTCGGCGGTCATCACTGGTTCTTCCATATTGTCCCAGTAGACTTCGATGAGTCCGGTTTTGACCCGACGCTTGATCTTAACAGTGTGCCATTCGGCATCCCAGGGGGTTCCGGGAGTTGTTTTTGTAGAGATCTTGATGCGTGGCGCGTCGTTGACTATGAAGACTTGATTGGCGTGATCGTCGGTTTTCTGGCCGAGATGGACATAGTAAAAATGTTCAGGATCTTGCCAGCCGAAGAACAGGCACATGTCGCGGTGACCGTAATCCCGTTGAGTGGTCAGCACACGCGCATACAGATCAAAATCACCTACGACCACATCATCGAGCAATGAATAGTTAAAGGGGCTGCGGTGATTGGGAGTGTATTTACTTGGGCGATGCAAACTGTAGACTTCGCTTCCATCCTGTGTGTAGACGCGCCAGGCGTTCGCATCGGTTGGGGTCCAGTCATTGGCACCGTTTTCAAAGTTTTCTTTTCGAATGAGCGGCAGATCAGATTCCTTTGGAGTCTGGGCGGTGGTTCTGGGGCGAACAGGCAGGGTGGCCAATCGGTTTTTGCCGTTGATTTCATCCATGGTGAAATCACGTCGGTCAATCAAACCCTCACCCGCGCGGTACACTTCCAGAATGACCTTTGGTTCCCCGGTTCGCGTGTCGATATCGAATACGCAATAGAGTTTGCCGGTTCCGTGGTTCAAAAACATTTCCGGTAAATTGGGCGTGGGATAGTTGTTGGAACCGAGCGGGCCGGATGTGATTTCGATGATGCGCTGGTTGATTTGATAGCCGCCGGTGAAGTGTCTGTCTCCGGACAACAAGATCACACCTTCGATTTTCTCTTCATTGATCCAATCAAAGAATCCCAATTGTTCGCGCTTGAAACTGGTCCAGGAGTCCACGTGACCATTTTTTTGCCATTCGCTTCCGGAGGCGATGAATTTGAGTTTGGCCTTGGATGATTTTAATCCCTGCTTGAGCCATTCCCATTGACGATTGCCCAGCATGGTTTTGGAACCGTCGTCCTTGGCGGTGTTGGGGGAACGATAGTAACGATCATCCAGCATGAAGAATTCGATGTCACCATAGCTGAATCGATAATAAGTGCCGGGATTGTCGGGTTCGCCATAGGATGGGTTGGCCCACATGGATTTGAAAGTGGCGAGGGTTTCCTCACGGCCTTTCACCGTGCTGTCGCTGTTGTTGGGACCGTAATCATGGTCGTCCCATATGCCATAGACTGCGGTGCGTCGAACGATGTCCTCAAATCCGGCCACACTTCGATGGTCGTAATACGCGGCTCGTTGAACGGCGGGTTCCGTGGAGTCGGCGTAATGATTGTCTCCCAACATGAGCAGCATCTCGATGTCTTTGTCGCCAGCCATCTCACCCCAGGCTGCAGCTGACAATTGTCCGAAGTGTCCGACGCAGGATCCAAAAGCGAAACGTAAATGAGTCGGTTCTCCATGTTCGGGCGCAGTTTCGAAAGAGGGATAGGGAGCTGTCAGGCCCGGTTGGCCGTCCAGCAGGATGTTATAGTAATATCGGGTGGATGATTCCAAATGATTGATTTGAACATGACCGTTGTTGTCCGATTGGTAACCCAAAACAGGACCATCAACACGCCGGGCATCGGAGAGATCCGCTCGAGTACTGACCATCGCGCTCAGTCGGGCGGTTTGTGAGGACTTGATCCAGATACGGGCTTCATCACTTCCGACATGGCCAAGCATGGGGCCGATTTCGATATGGGCAGCAAAGGCGGTGATTTGAGTCAACGCGATACAGGCCAACAACAACCGGCCTGCGGACATGATCAGTGTGGAATGCATGAACCGTTGGTAGCACAGCATCGGTCGATTGGCGAGCGTTTTGGCAGGGTGTTCGGTAGGGATCCCGATATGATCGGGACCGCGTGTCCGGTTGTGCGTTCGAAATCTTTTATGGATCTTCATAAACCGTCGGTGCGTTCGCGGCCGCGCAGCAGCGCAGCCCTACCGTAGGGGGTGTTTGGTTTCTGATGGGCTTTCTTTCTCCATTGAAGTATCTCATCACCGCGTATAGGTTGGCCGCGTGCATCCTATTGCGTTTAACATTGGGAGTGTTTCCATTCATTGGTATGGGATTTTGGTTGCGTTGGGGTTTGTCGCCGGGTTCTGGACGGCGAGCCGGCGTGCCCCTTTGGACGGACTTCATTCCGAGACGGTCGCCGACATCGGCCCCTGGCTGATTGTCGGTGGTTTGGTGGGCGCGCGCATCCTTTACGTGATCACCTATTGGCAGGATGATTTTGCCGGTGGTCCCTGGACGGATGTTTTCAAGGTGCGTCAGGGTGGTCTGGTTTTTTATGGAGGATTCATCGGAGCGGTCCTGTGTGGGATTTTCTACGTCCGCAAGAACAAGGTGCCCACATGGAAGATGGCGGATGCCCTTGCCCCTAGTATAGCTCTCGGACATGCTTTTGGACGGCTGGGTTGCCTGATGACGGGATGTTGTTACGGGAAGGCATGCGCCTTGCCCTGGGCCATTCAGTTTCCTGTGGACCACATCACCCATCCGGATCGCGTGCATCCCACTCAGATATATGAGTCGGTCTTTAATTTCGCTCTCTATGCGGGATTGGCCTGGTTGTATCGTCGCAAGAAATTTGACGGACAGGTTTTTGCTTCTTACCTGCTTGCTTACGCGGTTTTGAGAGCAGTCAACGAAATATTCCGGGGGGATTATGATCCGTCCAAACGCTTTGGTGTGTTGACTCCGGGACAAATGACAGGGATCCTTATTCTTTCCGCTGGCTTGGGATTGTGGTTTTTCTGTTCGAAAACAGCACGGACTGCGAATCAACCAGTATCTTAACCTTGATCTTTTTATTGTTTATCCGCAGATGACGCAGATGTACGCAGATGTATTTCCCGAAGCCGGACCATGGCATGACGAAGGGGCAATCATTGGAGTCTCACGAGATGTGGTCACCACACTAACAATACCCCTCTTTATCTGCGCAAATCTGCGTCATCTGCAGATAAACAACTTAAGGAACCCTGTATCATGAGGGAGCATCCTTCACTGAGCGGTGAACATGATGATGCGAGTGGGATGAACGAACCTTCTTCATTCAATGTCGAGACGTCGGCATTGGGTTCGCGACTGGATGCATGGCTCCACGAACGGATGCCGGACATTTCCCGGGGGACAATTGCTCGCTGGATTCAAGAGGGATGCGTTTTGGTGGACAACAAAAAGGTCAAACCAAGCCTGAAACCGAAGGCCGGGCAGCGGATCGAAGTGACGCCCCCTCCGGCACGTTCATTGGAACTCATTCCTGAAGCGATGACATTGGATGTGTTGTTTGAAGATGAGCATTTGATCGTGATCAACAAACCGCCCGGGTTGGTGGTGCATCCCGCGGCAGGTCATGACACCGGCACGTTGGTACATGGTTTATTGCATCATTGCGCGGGACAATTGAGCGGTATCGGCGGTGTTGCCCGTCCGGGTATTGTGCACCGTTTGGACCAGGATACCAGCGGTTGCATCGTGATGGCCAAAAACGACACCGCCCACCAATCATTGGCCGAGCAATTTGCCAACCGCTCGGTTCATAAAGTTTATCTGGCGGTGGTGTGCGGTAGTGTGCAACCTGCGAAAGGTAGGATTGATGCGCCCATTGCGAGGCATCCGAGTCAGCGCAAGTTGATGGCGGTTGTCGAACGGGGGCGTCAAGCAATCACAGATTACGAGGTGATGCAACATTTCGGTGACCTTGCGACGTCTGTGAAGGTTGTTTTGCACACGGGGCGCACGCACCAGATTCGCGTACATTTCAAGCACCTCGGGTATCCTTTGTTTGGCGATGAAACCTATGGCAGCAAAGCCACCTCCAAATTGGTCAAAGTGCTTGGATTTCAACCCAAACGTCAATTACTCCACGCCTGGAATTTATCCTTTGATCACCCGGCAACACAACAAAGGGTTGAGCTGGAAGCGCCAATTCCTGTGGATATTGATGAGGCGCTCAAGAAGTTGAAATAAAAGGTCTTGGCAGGTGGCTGTTTGTAGGCTTTCCATTGCGAGTGAAATGAAGGTTCGAATACCACAAGGATGCGCGTCGAGACGACACGCGCTACCAGTAGTTTCGTTTACTTGCCATACTCTTTGCCCGATTCCGTCAATGCCTCTTTGAGAATATCCAGATACAAGTTCCCATAATCAGGGTAACGGTCCCCTTCGGTGTAGTATGTCCCGGAGTCTGAATCGTCTTTCGCGGAGGGGGGCTGATCGCCGGCGGTGGGTTCGATCTGGGTGTCTTCATACCATTCGTTGAAGGAGGTGATCGTCCACATGCGTTGGGCTTTTGGATCGGATAAAGGTTTGGCAATTTCCTCAATCATGGCGCGAAAAATGTCGCCTTCTTTTGAATCGGGTTCATCCGTGAAATAGCGTGGCCGACCAGGGTGTCCATTGCGTACCGCACGATCATTGTAGCCCGGAGCGATGCCGGGAACAAAGGCTGTTCCGACTGCATGGGCGGCTTTCTGCGCGTTTCGGTAATGGGTCAGCAAATGTTCGATCCCTTTGCGGGTGGCTCCGGCTTTCTGCATGGATTGTCCGTAGATGTCGTAAGCGGAGATCGCGTCCCATTGTTTGGCGTATTCCGGACGATATCGAGGACCGAACACATCATCTCCAATCAGATACAGATTTGGGAATTCCTTGCGTAAAGCAACCAATGCCTCTTCCCCTCGGTTGCGGAAATAAACACGTGTCAGGTAAATAAAGACGACAGGTTTATCATCGATTTTCAGGTAGTTGGGGTTTGAGAAAAGGTGTTCCTTCATGTAGGAAAAATCCGGAATGAGGTTGGAGTAATCCGGTTTATCAAAACTGCTAAGCCGGCCGGTGGATTCGTAAAGAACCGCATACTTCAGTTTGCTGACGTTCGGGTGAGTGAGAATGTTCTCGCGCAGGGTTTGATCGTCGCGACGTCCCGGGCCCCACCAACTGACGGACCAGAAATCAATGCCTGCGTAAATACTTTGTTCGATGTGCTTTCCGATGACCTCTTGATCGCGGCTGTCGTAGATCCCAAGGGCCGGTAATTGTCGGGGCTCCAGTCTTCCGCGCAATGCTTTGCGTAACCAGCCACGATCGTTTTCATTGCGGGGCGCTCCATACCAGGGATAATAATGGGCTCCCACAAGCCAGGAATCTTTTTGTTTGTAAGTCTTGTTTTGATCCTGAGCATGGGTAGGAACGATGAGGTACACTCCAAGTATAAACAGAAAACCTGTTTTTAAAATGAGTGGGCATATCGAACTAAGTCGGCTTGAAATCACGATCTTCATATGGAAAGTTTGAATTGACTATTTTTTTAGTCAATTCAAGATTATCTTATGATCAAGGAAGCAGAACCTTCGAGAACAATCAGCGTTTCAGAATTTAAGGCACACTGCACCGAGCAACTGCGAGCAGTGGAAGAAACGGGTGTTCGTTTAAAAATCACACGTCACGGAAAGACAGTGGCACTTGTTGTGCCCACGGAAAAGAAATACCCCACTCTAGGTGAGTGGATGGGTAGCGGCGCAGGTTTGTTGAAAGAAGGAACTGCTGATCTTTTTGATGAACCTACATGGAAGGAAGGAGAATGGAACATGGAGCATGATGACAAGCCATTATGAAGTTCCTTCTGGATACAAACGCTTGGATTCGATTTTTTCATTCCCCTCAAGGTATTAAATCAAGCGTACGCGCCAAATTGTTCGACGAATATAGTTTTGGATTATCCTCATTCAGTCTTGTTGAAGTGGCACAAAAAAATGCTAAATCCCATGTGGGGGGTGGGGTATATTTGTCCACCATGGATTGGTTTAAACTGGCTCTGCCAGAACGTTTGATACAAATAATTCCTATCTCACCCGAGATAGCAACCACTGCATACGAATTGGGAGAGAACTTTCATGGAGATCCAGCAGATCGTGTTATTGCTGCAACTGCAATAGTAAACAAACTTATTTTGGTCACCTCGGATAGAAAACTCATTGCATCAAGGGCGGTAAGAACCCTTTCCACAAGATAACAAATCCACTCTTCAGATCTTGTGCCGCAAGTCCCGCCTAATTAAAATCCCCCCATGTCCCGATATTGTGTAATCAAGTTATGGGTAATTCCCTTCATTGCGACCTTTCTCGGTATGCCGTCGATGGATGGCGCCGAAAAATTTGAACTGAGTGAAGGCTCGCGCGTGGTGTTCCTGGGAAATGGCCTGGGTTCGCGCATGACGCGTTATGGGCTGTTCGAAACTGAGATCTATCGACGTCACCCAAGTCAGCGTCTGGTGATTCGTAACATGGCTGATGAGGGAAATACTCCCGGCTTTCGCCCGCATTCGGGTCGTCCTTCTCCATGGGCCTTTCCTGGAGCGGAGAAGTATTATGAGCCCTTGTCAGATGCGAAGGATCGTTGGGGCTCGGGTCACGCCGGACATGGTACGTATGAATCGCCCGATGCGTGGCTCACCCGTTTGAAGGCGGATGTCATTATTGCTTTTTTCGGATACAATGAATCGTTTCGGGGTCAGGAAGGATTGGGTGCCTTCAAAAGCGAATTGCGGGATTTTATTCAACACACGAGGTCCCAATCCTACAACGGCACCGGATCGCCCAAACTGGCGCTTGTTTCGCCAATCGCTTTTGAAGACTTATCTGCAACCCACCACACTCCGGATGGCCAGATCGAAAACGCCAACCTGGCATTGTATACCGCCGCCATGGAAGATGTGGCCCTTGAAATGGACGTGCTATTTGTGAACGCCTTTGCCCCCAGTCAACAGTGGTATGATCACTCGGGAACCCCGCTGACCATTGATGGTTTTCAGTTGAATGAGTCCGGATACGTCAATCTTTCGCGATTGTTAGCGGATGAATTGTTCAAATCCTATCAGGGCAAAGAAACAAACGTGCAGGTGTTGCGTGAGGCTGTGCAGGAAAAGAATTGGATGTGGCACAAGTTGTATAAGATCCCCAACGGGGTGCATGTCTATGGTCGTCGGCACCGACCCTTTGGTCCGGACAATTATCCGCATGAGTTGATCAAACTGGATGAAATGACCCATAACCGGGATCAGGCCATCTGGGCGGTGTTGGAAGGGGGCGCCTACGATTTGGAAAGTGCCGACGCACAAACCCATGAGCTTCCAAAAATCGAAACCAATTATAGACCGAGTGCGAAGAATGGCAGCATTGATTACCGATACGGAGATGAAGCTGTGAAGAGCATGACGGTGCCGGAGGGTTTCAAGATTGAATTGTTCGCTTCGGAACAGGAATTCCCCAATCTTGCCAATCCCGTGCAAATGGCTTTCGACAATGCCGGTCGACTTTGGGTTTCCACCATGCCGACCTACCCTCATTACCAGCCCGGTGATGCCAAGCCTGATGACAAGTTGCTCATTTTTGAAGACACCAACAAGGACGGGAAAGCGGATAAGGAAACGGTGTTTGCTGACGGGCTGCATCTTCCGACCGGATTCGAGTTTGCTCCCGAAGGTGTGTATGTCGCGCAGGGAACGCATTTGATTTTGTTGTCTGATACGGATGGAGATGATCGCGCTGACAAAGAAGAGACCATCATGAGTGGTTTTGATGATCATGATACGCATCATGTGATCAGCGCCTTTTGTGCCGATCCAAGCGGAGCCATCTACATGGGGGAAGGCACCTTTTTACACAGTAACGTGGAGACACCTTATGGACCTGTCCGCAGCTCCAATGGCGGATTTTTTCGATTTGATCCGGTGCGCAGGCATCTCGAACGTTCAACACGGCTCTCGATTCCCAATCCATGGGGAACGGCGTTTGATGAATGGGGGCAGATCTTCTTTACCGACACTTCGGATCCCAATGTCCGGTGGATGGTGCAGGGAAGTGTTGCCGTACCTTATGGATCCTTTGCTCCCTTGCCGCCGAATCTGATCGAAGATGCGCATCGCATTCGGCCAACCTCTGGCTTGGAGTTTGTGTCGAGCCGGCATTTTCCGGAAGAGATGCAGGGAGATTTGTTGATTCACAATACGATCGGATTTCTCGGTACCAAACAACATGCCATGCTGGATGACGGGACGGGTTTCCGAAGTCATCACCGCCAGGATCTGCTGAAAAGCAATGATGGAAACGTTCGTCTGGTGGACATGGAGTTTGCACCGGATGGGTCATTGTACGTCGTGGACTGGCACAACGTTCTGGTGGGCCACATGCAGCATAGCGCGCGTGATCCGTTGCGTGATCATGTGCACGGGCGTATTTACCGCATCACCTACCCGTCCCGTCCTTTGGTGAAACCTGCAAAAGTGGCTGATGCGTCCATTCCGCAACTATTGGACAACCTGAAGCTGCCCGAATACCGAACACGCTATCGCACACGTCGAGAACTGCGGGGTCGTTCCTCCGATGATGTATTGCCGGCTCTTAATACCTGGGCCGAACGATTGGATGCCGGAGATCCGAATTATGAACATCACCTGGTGGAAGCCATGTGGGTGGGGTGGGGGTTCGATCAGATCGATGTCTCCCTTGTGAATCGTTTATTGCAGGCAGATGATTTCAAATCCAGAGCTGCCGCTGTCCGCGCTGTTCGCTACAATCGCCATAAAATTGGTCGGGCAGCCGAGATGCTTCTGTTGGCCGCGAAGGATCCTCATGGGCGAGTTCGTCTGGAGGCGGTCGCGGCCGCTTCCTGGTTGAAGCCATCGGTCGGTTTGCCAATTGTTGAGGCTGCCGCCACACTGCCGGTTGATGATACGCTAAGGCCTGTGATCGAGACGGCATTGACTCATTTGAAAGGCGGTGTGATCGAAACGGAGAAGTGGACACCGCCTGCCACCACGCTTACCGGGGCGGCCAGGGATCGCTTTGAGAAAGGGGCTGAGATTTATCGGCGCGAGGGTCATTGCATCACCTGTCATCAGGAAAACGGCCAAGGACTTCCTGCGGCGCAGTTCCCACCATTGGCCGGCTCCGAATGGGTCACCGGTCACACTGATCGTCTGATCGCGTTGACGCTGCATGGATTGTTGGGGCCGATTGACGTAAAAGGGAAACATTATCTGGGGCTTGTTCCCATGACGCCTTTCAAGGGTTTGAGCGATGAGGAAATTGCTTCCGTATTGACCTTTGTTCGCAATTCGTTTGGGAACAAGGCCAGTGTCGTCGAGCCCGATCAGGTGAAATCTGTTCGGGCCGCCACAAAAGATCAAAAGGGATTTATTCGGCCTGAAGACCTTTTGAATAGTAAATAGTAAATTTAAAATAGTGAATTCAGGTAGATCGGATCAGCTTGTCCCGCGACTGCGTGGATCTCGATCCGTCGCCGTTAGCGATAGCTACACGGATTGAAGGGGTTTAGGAAGCGGTTGGTTTTTCCATCGGGAGGTGAAAAGCAGAGGATGGAAGTCGTGAGGTTTGCGCGCCGAGATCCACGCTCTACCTGCGGGTCGATTCACAAACGATGCGATTGTTGACTTTGATCTGAACTTCTTGCTGGTAACGGGCGATTGTTTCCGGATCGATAGCCAATCCGAGCCCGGGGGCTTCTGGAACAGTGATCATTCCATCTTTATCGGGAATCATGGACGTTTGTGTCAACTTTCTTGCCAGCGTCGATGCCTCGACCGGGTATTCGCAAATGTGATGGGATTCCAGCCCTGCGTAGGGTTGAAGGGATGCCGACAAGGCGAGGTAGGAGGTGAAAGTGTGGTTGACGTAAGCAATTTGTTTTTGTGCCGCTCGTTGGGCGACTTGATAGGCGGAGGTGATTCCGCCGACTCGGCCGGTGTCTATTTGGATGTACCCCAGACCGGCGTATTCCATCATGTTGAATGCGTGGTGTGCCTGATGACAGCCCTCACCCGCCGCTAGTTTGACCGAATTGCTTTTTAATGAAAGCTGATGGTAGGCACCCAAAGCCGCAGAAATAAAGGGTTCTTCCAGCCACTCCACGCGACACCTCTGCAATGCTTCCAGACGGTGGGAAGCCGTTTCCACATCGTCCTGCCATACCGTGCCTGCGTCCACCAATAGGATTCCGTCATCGCCCAAACCCTCCCGCGCGGCTTGCACATGATCGCAGTCTTCCTTCACGGATCCACGTCCATAGGGTCCCCAGCCGAACTTGGCAGCTCGGTATTGATTGGTTCGAACGGCTTGGGCTTTCTCAAACGTTTGCTCCGGTGTGTCGCCGAACAACTGGGAGGCGTAGGGGAGTTTCGGGAAAGCTCTCTCGTATCCCAGCAGCTGGTAAACCGGAGTTTCCAGTTTCCTGCCCAAGAGATCCCATAGGGCGATATCGATGCCGCTCAGAAGGTGATCGGTTTGCAACAGATCGAGGCTTTGTTCGCGGACGAGTTGATGGATACGGGGGATGTCTTTCGGATCATTGAGGGGTTGGTTGAGTACGGAATCGCTGACTGGTTTGCAGGCGCTGTGGGACATGGGGCAGTTCCAAGCGGCCATGGTGACGAGCGGAGATGCTTCACACTCGCCCCATCCTTCATTTCCTCCCGCTTGAACGCGAACAAGCAGTGCGTCCTGGCTTCCGTCGCCAATGTCCCTGATTTCGGGCATGGCCAGGTAATGGAAATCGACGGAATCTATTTTCATGATGATATGAGGTTGGGGGATGGTAGAGGTTGGCAAATCTGGTTGCAAAGAATGGTCGTTGCTCTGTTTTTATTTCTCACGCCCGCTGCGCTCGAGACGCTGAGGCGCAGAGAAAAGCATTAGTGTTGGAAACGAGTTTTCGTCCATATTACGGGTTGGTTCATGCAATCAGGTCGTGTAGGACGTTTCCGTGTACATCGGTCAAACGAAAATCGCGGCTGGCGTAGCGGTAGGTTAATCGTTCGTGGTCCAGGCCCATCAAGTGCAGGATGGTGGCGTGGAGGTCGTGCACATGGGTGGGTTTGTGAACGGCGCGGAATCCAAACTCGTCGGTGGCTCCGTAGATGGTTCCCCCCTTGACGCCGCCGCCTGCCATCCACATTGAGAATCCGTAATGGTTATGATCGCGTCCGAGTTTGCTTTCGCCCTTGCCGTTCTGTTCAACGGTTGGCGTGCGTCCGAATTCGCCGCCCCAGATCACCAATGTTTCATCGAGGAGTCCCCGGTCTTTTAAATCGGTCAACAGCGCACCGATGCCTTTGGAGCATTCGCCGGCGAGTTGGCGATGATTCTTTTCGATGGCGTCATGGTTGTCCCAGGGTTGCCATTTGCCGTGCCAGAGTTGGACGAAGCGAACACCGCGTTCCACCAGACGACGCGACATCAGTAATTGTCTTCCCTGGGCGGTGTCGCCGTAACGTTCTCGGACGGATTCGGGTTCGCTCTGGATGTCGAATGCATCCGTGGCTTCGAGTTGCATGCGGTAGGCTTGTTCGTAACTGAGGATGCGCGCTTCCAGTCCGGGATCGCTCCCCTGGATTTCCAAGTGGCGCTTGTTCAGTTCCTGCAGCAAATCCAACTGTCTACGCTGGGCGGTTTTTTCCAGGCTCGGATGTTTGATGTGCTGGATGAGTTGCTCCACCTCGGTGTGTTCCGAGTTGATATAGGCTCCCTCGTAAATCCCCGGCAAAAAGGAGGAACGCCAATTGTCGGGTCCCTTGACCGGGTAACCACCCGGACACATCGCCACAAAGCCGGGAAGGTTCTGGTTGTCGGTTCCCAATCCGTAAGTCAACCAGGAACCCATGCTGGGACGTGACAATACATTGTCTCCGCAGTTCATCATCATGAGTGAAGGTTCGTGATTGGGGACGTCGCAATGCATCGACCGGATCACACACAGATCGTCAGCGTGCGGTCCCAGGTCGGAAAACAATTCACTGATGGGAATGCCGCTGGCTCCATATCGCGTGAACTGGAATGGAGAGCCGAAGCCTGCTCCGGTGAGGCGTTCGGTGATGAGATTTGGGTTGGGAAGTGGTTTGCCGTGGTATTTGGTGAGTTCGGGTTTGGGATCAAATGTGTCGACGTGTGACGGGCCGCCGTTCATGAAAATATGGATCACGTGCCGGGCCTTGGGTGCAAAATGCGAGGGTTTTGGCGCAAGCGGATTGGCAATGGGGATTGTCTGATTGGCCTTTCCGGTGAGCGATTGCAATCCAAGTGCGGCCATTCCCATGCCTGAGCGAGTCAGGAAGCGTCTTCTCGATATGATCTGTTCAAAGCTTGGGTGCTGGTGTCTCATGACGGTTAATCCATGAATTGAAATTCATTCGATAACAACAAGGTTTGTGCGATCTCGGACCAGGCAGGTTTTGGATCCTGATTTGTATCGGCGATGCGCTGGTTCAAATAGCTCTGTAAGGATCGGTATTCTTCCGGTGTCGGATCTCGCTGGTAGATCAGGTGAAATAAATGTTCCAAATTCTGATGACAAGCGGTTGATGTCGGGGCTGCTTCCAAAGGTGCGGGCAATGTTCCGATCATGGCTTTGGCTTGCGTGAGCACGAACGGGCTGTTCAAAAGAAAGAGAGCCTGCTGGGGGACATTGGTTTCGGTGCGGTGCGGGGCTGAAATATCGGGGCTCGGAAAATCAAAGATGCGGAAGACATCGTCCAGATCTTCCCGGTCGATGTAATTGTATATCGTGCGAACGTTGTTCTCTGGATCTTGTGGACTCTTTCTCAAAGGCGGGCCTCCGGGTCTGTCTTTCAGTTTGTCGGCAACCTGCAACATGGAATCACGAACGGTCTCGAAAGAGAGGCGTCTTCGATTCATGCGCCAAAGCAGGTTGTTGTCCGGATCCTGTGCGCGACATGCTGCGCGATCTTTGCTGGATTGCTGCCAGGTGGCTGAGCCAAGAATCAAACGGTGCAATTCCTTGGTTGAACCCCCTGAGGCAAGGAAGCGAGATGCCAGGTAGTCCAGTAGTTTTGCATGAATGGGGGTTTGGCTACGTACACCGAAGTCGCTGGGTGTCGCCACCAGAGGCTGTCCGAAATGCCAGTTCCAAACCCGATTCACCCAAACGCGAGCGGTCAGGGGGTTGTTGGGATCGGATATCAGTTCAGCCAATTCCAGGCGTCCGCTACCATGTTGAATCTTCGTGCCGGAGTGTGCTCCCAAAACTGCAGGAATCGAACGGGGGGCAGGATTGCCCGGTTGATCGGGATCGCCTCGATGAAACACATGTGATACGAGGACCTGATCACGATCTTCCAGCATCATTGGACGTGGCGCGACTTCTAGCCAATGTTTCAGGAACACGCGTTCCGTCTCGGCATAGGCCTTTCGGATGGCGACGCTTTCATCCAGTGTCAGGTAATCAATGGCTTCATCGATTCGGATAGTGGCTGGCGCATCGGGTCCGTAGAGTTTGGCTCGGATGGCTTCCTTTTCTTCTGACATCAGACGTTCTGCTTCCGGATTCGACTTCAACCGCTCGCGCCATTGGGTGTCGATGTCCTCCAGGAGCGTTCCATAAATTTCGGCGGCATCCGCCATGGTCTCGACGGTCTGATCATTGAAGGCTTGGACGACGAGTTGATTGGCGTTGGGTAATTCTTTGAAACGCTTCCACGCCTTGGCGTAGGAAGAAGGGATGGTTTCAGCATCCAGCTCATAAAGTCCGGCCCACAAACCGAACACCGGATCTTCCTCTGTTTGGGTTTCCAGGAAATGTCTCCAGTGTTTGACGGCTCCCCCGGCATAGGCGGACACTTCGCGGATCATGCCGCGCTTGGTGACGAGGTCGGGTTGATCCTGGGTGCGGTGTCGTGGGGTCGTTTGGACGATGTAATGCAAATAGTCTTTGGCCCACGCACGCATCTCGAACATGACACGCTCATGTTGTTCTTTTTGTAATTTGCGATAGGCATCGGCTGATTCCCGGATGGATTTTTGCCATTCTTTTTCTGAAGACGCTTCTGTTTGTTGGACGACGGGAACAGTATCCAGCACGGGTTCCCGGCTGTTCATGAAAACGCCGTAGAGTGCGTAATAATCTTCGCTGGTGACCGGGTCGTATTTGTGGTCGTGGCAACGGGCGCAGGTCACTGTCAATCCGAGGAAGCCTCGGGTGACCACATCGATGCGATCATCGATGACTTCGTGAGGGAAGAAGTTGAAACGCGAACCTACTGTCAGGAAACCCAGTCCGGCCAGCGCGTTTGGATTGTTTGATGCATCAGGTATTCGGTCGGCGGCGATTTGTTCCATGACGAATTGAGCGAAAGGTTTGTCATGGTTGAACGCATCCACCACATAGTCTCTGTAGGTGTAGGCAAACGGGTAGGTTGGTTCGCCGGCGTCCACGTATCCTTTGGCATCAGCATAGCGGGCCACATCCAGCCAGTGGCGTCCCCAGTGTTTGCCATAGGAAGGATCGCTCAGCAAGCGGTCGACCACGCGCTGAAAGGCGTCCTGATCTTCAGCTTTTTCGAAAGCCTCTACATCTACATGGGACGGAGGTAGTCCTGTCAGATCCAGATAGGCACGACGGATGAGTTCGCGTTTGGATGCTTTCGGGGAGGGGAACAAGTTTTGTTTCCGCAATGAATCCAACACAAAAAGATCCAGGTCGTTGTGTGCCCAATCACTGGTTTCCACGGAAGGTGGAACCGGGTTGGTAATAGGTTGAAAGGCCCAATGGTTTGTTTCGTCTGCATGTAATTGCGTTGTCCCTATGATGGCTATGATTACCAATGTGAGGCGAATCAATGGAGTTGCCAGGACCTCACCATGTGGGGCATGCGCCAGACCCGACCGTGATAAAGCGTCGTGTCCGGGTTCGGATGCCGAATGTTGATTCAGTCCTTTCATTGGGATCATGGGAACGGGGAGTATTATCCTACTCGACCGTCAGCTTGTCAACGAGCTGGATTTCCTTACGGTATGGTTCATTCCAACAAGAATGCTCGTCTTACCAAGGATTATTTTGGACTGCGGTGTGCAGCACCGCTCTGGGTACGCCAGGGAAACGTTACCGTCACCATGTATCCTCAGCATTCTATTCCCCTTTACGATACCCTCTCATGTATAAGCACACGGCTTAGCCGTAATCATTCAATTAGGAATCCGCAGATGGCGCAGATGAACGCAGATATTGGGTATAAAGCCAGATTTGAACTCTTCAAAGTGAATCACCAAATAGTGTCCCAAATTTCAGCTGCCATTCGAATGGATCTTCCTTCTATATCTGCGTAAATCTGTGACATCTGCGGATAAGCTGCATAGACACGGCTTAGGTATTTGAACACGACTCGGGTTTGTGGACCGTATCCAGAGCGGTGCTGCACACCGCAGTTCAGAGTTACGCATTCGTTGTTCGGTGTTTGTGGTGTTTTGGGAAAGCACATGTGGTAAAGGTATGTTGATTCCATGCTTGTTGGAATGGGGATGGTGGAATTAACATCTCAGCATGAAATCTCCGGCTCCATTGCGCATTGGTGCGTTTACACTGATCGAACTGCTGGTGGTGATTGCCATTATCGCCATACTCGCGGGCATGCTGCTTCCTGCTTTGTCGAATGCCAAGAAGCAGGCGAAGAAGGCGAGTTGTGCCAGCAATCAACACCAGATCTCCCTGGCTTACATGATGTATGTCGACGACAATGATGATTGGTATCCATTGACGCCGGGGATTGCATCCATCGGAGGCATCACGGGGACCAATCGAGGCAATAATGTGGTCCGTGGAGATATACCAGAAGAAAAACGACCACTGAACCGATACGGAGATAAAAACATGTTTCGATGTCCTTCCGACAAAGGGGACGCCTTGCAGAAAACCGACAACGTATTTTTCGCATTAGGGAACAGTTATCGGGCTGCCTGGTGGAATGCGTTTCGTGTGAAGCGTGTGGTGGGATTGAGTTCCTATGATACCGGGGATCCGGAGGCCACACCCATCAAGGGAAGTGAGGTGGCGCTCAAGCCCACCACCAAAGTCATCCAGGGAGACTGGCATTGGCACGGCAACCGGGGCGTCACGGACAAACGCAGTGTCTGGCATAATTTCAAAGGGCAAACCCGTTACAACATGACCTTTGGGGATGGGCATGTGGAGACGGTTCACTGGCCTGAAGAATTTTTGGATTGGGTCAATGTGAAACCGGATATTGATTGGGAATGGTGGTGAGTTAACCGGTCCTAACCGTGTGTTTTATCCGCAGATGGGAATATAAATGATTGGACGTATTTGACAGACGATGACGAGGAATAGATCATGATTTGTGAAAAGTGTGAGACCCGTTTCTCCGCCAATTGGCTTTCTCCATCGCCTGGGGGATATTCTCCGCCGGGATGTTTCTTTTTTATCAATATCCTGTTGCTCGGGTTGTGCCTGATTTGCCTGATCATGCATTGGTGGGTGGTTTCCGGGATCGTCGCGTTCGCCATGCTTGTTTGCCTGGGCGCGAATTTCACCAGTTGGCAGGATTCCAATAAACACAGGGGTGAAAAGGGGCAAGCAGTTCCCGGTTTGAACTGCCCCAAGTGCGGGCATGTGCACACCGTCTATCCCTGGTCGCTTTGACGAGGTGTTGGCGCTATTCGTTTGGGTTTTGAGCAGGGACTTGTCCCTGGGGTGGTGGGCCACCCATACCGCCGGGTCCACCCTGTGGCCGTCCGCCTGGTGGTGGACCTTGTCCCCATGGGGGTGGGCCTCCTCCCATGGGCGGTCTTCCACCTTGAGGTGGGCCTCCACCAGGTGGTGGCCCAAACCCCCCGCCCGGTGGTCGGCCCCGTGGTGAGGCTTCGATGCGGTCTCTTTTTTTCTGAAGTTCAGCCTTTTGGGTTTCATCGAGGATTTCCATTATTTCATCCATGGCCTCGAATTGAATGCCCTCGTTTTGACGGAAAAATCCTCCCTGGAGCTGTTGGATGCGTCGGATCATGTTATCCAGGATGGCATCGACCTTGGGTTCTTGATCTTCGGTGAGGTTCAGTCCTTTCTTGATATTGACTTTCATACTATCGAGGAAATCCTGAGGTCTCACCTGCTGGGTCATTTCATACTTCGTCAGGGCTTCCTTGATGGGGCGATAGCTGGAGATGCCCGCAAGGTAGCCGAGCAGGAACACTCCCGTGAGGATGCCTGCAGCGATGAAGTATGGACGTTTGGAACTCACTGATTAATTGCCAAGTTGTTGCATGATACGCATGGGGGGGCCGGATGGTCCTTGCTGAGGTTCCGGTCGAGTCAGTTCCATATAGGATGTCAACATCAGTGCGGCAAAAGCCACGCCGAAGCCAGCCTTGACGCGTCCGATGGATCCCCATTGGAGGATGATATCCATCCAGCCCAGGGGCTGCGGTTCCGGTTCAGGCCTGGGCGCCTGGGAAAGGCGCTGGCGAATGGAAAAGCGCAGGTCGGGACATTTCGGGATGTCCGCCCGGCTTTGGTCCACGAGTTCCGAAAAGGATTTCGGTTTATTAAAGGGTTTCGATGCCATGAGCTTTTAACGCTTTCTCTAACTTCTTTCGCGCTCGATGCGATTTCACTTTTGTGTTGGCCAGACTCCAGTCCATCTTTTCCGAGATTTCCTGCAGTGTCATCTTTTCGTAATATTGTAATGTAACCACAACCCTGTCGTCGGGCTTTAATTCCAGCATTATCCGTTCCACCAACTCAGCGGCCGGGTGTTCTTGAGTTGCGTGTGCCTCCTCTTCCAAATGTTCTTCCAACGGGTCCGATTCAGCGTCTTTATGTGTCTTCTGAGCGATGGTCAATGGTTCGTTGCGGCGTTTCCGGTAAAAATCATGTCCGGTATTCACCGCCAGTCGCATCAACCAACTCTTGAATGTTCCCGTCGGCTGCCATCGATGCAGATTGTTATAGGCTTTGATGAAGGTATCCTGCACCAGGTCCTCCAGCTCGGATTGATGCGGACAGAACTTGTATAGGAAAGACCAAATCCGTTCCTGGTACCGGCGAACAATTTCGTCGTACGCA
>Ga0255770_10001266_pt1 | contig 23426 bp, 36 predicted proteins | sample 071ome_22_FD_179968 | JGI IMG/M metagenome (GOLD analysis project Ga0255770, IMG submission 179968) | Coastal salt marsh microbial communities from the Groves Creek Marsh, Skidaway Island, Georgia - 071404AT metaG (version 2) | ecosystem: Environmental > Aquatic > Marine > Intertidal zone >...
AAAATGATGGCTATTAAAGAAAGCGATTTAAAATACTGGGAGAATCCACAGTACAACAAACTAGGACTCATCCAGCACCAACTTAAAACTTACATCAACGAAGTTGCTCCAACACGTACAGATGGCAAAAAAATGAAAGCCAAAACTGAAAGTGTTGTAATGGAAGACGAGCTAGAACAAGCAGAAGTGCTACTAGCAGCTCAAGAGCTGGTTGATGAACTACAAAAAATGGTAGAAGACATTGCAGAAATGCAAGTACAAAAACTGATGCCAATTGTAGACGCAATGAAAGAGCAAGTGGGCTTTGAACAAGCAGAAGCATACAACAATGCAGTTGATGCAGCACTAGGTGCTCTACTAGATCAAAGCAAAGCAGCCAAAGAATCAGTTGAAAATGCTACACTAGCAGCCAGAGGAGAAGCACCTGCTACTCCAATGCCAACAGACATGGGCATGGACGCAGAAGGTGACATGGATGTAGATGTAGACATGGGTGATGATTTTGACGGTGATGATGCAGCCGCAGGCGAAGACAATGCAATTGGCAGAGAACTCAAAGGCGAAAGCGCAATTGCTGACATGGAAGGCAGTGCGTTAGCTGAAAAAAAGTTTCTAGAGAGTAAAGACAGGCTCTTTAAAATGGTTGAGAGTGGCCAAATGTCTCAAGAACATTTCATTAACGTAATTAATGAATTGACTGAAGATCCAACAGATGCGGAACAAGTTAGTCTAAAACAAATGTTTGCAGCGGATGAATATATTGACAAGAAAAAGGCTGGCAAGCCTTGGTACTACAGTACTCCTGATGAAAAGGATTGGAGGAACGAGTTCAGGGCAAAATATAAAAATAATCCTTTAAAAAACTGGAAGACACAAGATGCATTAGATGGTGGAATTCCACAAGGTACAACCAAAGGTGGTCCTAGCAAACTACGTCAAAGACAAATGGGCATGAAGAGTGGAGCAACCATGGCTCCGGCTCCAAAAGGTTATCGTGCAGGTGACAGAAAAATGGACAGTGACAATCGTGCAGCCAATCCAAATTACGGTACTGGAAAAGATGCAAAAGGCATGCCTTATCAATCAAAACCAGAACCAGGGGCGCTGATATCCGTGCGTGACAATGAATGGGCAGCTAGAGATTATGGCGGTGATATAAAAGGCGGTGAATTTGGCGGTATTATGGCAGATCCAGTAAAAAGAGTTGGAACTGGAACAGCTAAACCAGCAGGATTGTCAGCTTTAAAAACACTGCCTGGAACAGCTTACCCAGCAGGATTGTCAAATTTAAAAACACTGCCTGGCACAGCTTACCCAGCAGGAAAACTGAGAAAAATGGGCTCAAAGTAAATGTTAATTAACGAAGTTATAAGCGAGAGTCAGGATGAGGTATTAAATGCTCTGGAGGAAATAATCACTAGAGCAAAAGCCAATGGCAAAATCAAAATACCTACCAACATGGTTCTTGCTAAACTTCATGCTATGGGCTATAGTATTGACATTAAAAGTTTACTGGATTTACTGCCAACTATTACAAGTGTAGGATCTAGCAACAAAAAAGACATCACACTGGACACAGCAATTCCCCGTTCTAACGCTGGTCCAGAAGACAACACAGTTGCTAAGATGGCTAAAAAACAAATGCAAAAGGATGACAAACTGTGACATATTATATTAATAAAACAGAAGCTAGAGCAATGGCTAGAGCAGACCTTACAATATATGATGAGATCAATGCACTTATGAGACAGGTCATCCAAGATGCAGGCAACGGTTTATACGAAACCACAGTAAGTGACGGTACTACAATGACAGAAAGTACTCCTACAATTACTATTACTGGTACACAAGCCAATCCAACTATTGTTGGTACACCTACACTTATCATTGCCGGTACTACAATTACATTGGGCACTAGTGGTACTAACTTAAACAGTATTATCAGTGATATCAACGACTCAAATACCGCAAACTTGGTTGCTAGCAAAAATAGCAGCAACAATCTTGTGTTAACATACACAGCACCTGCCAATACAACATGGAATGTTGTGGTTGGTGCTGGTACAGCTAATGCTAGTCTTGGACTAGCAGACAATATCACACACACTGCAACAAATCCAGACAGTGTAAGCTACTATCAAGTGTGGCAAGGTACTATTGCAGACAGACCAAAAACAGATCAAATGCAACAAGTGATACTGTATTTCCAAAACTTGGGATATACAATTGACCGTTTGATCAACAGTAGTACAAGAAAAACTTTCAAATGGGTAATTAGTTATTGACAAGTAAGACTTCTTAGTGTATGCTATCTTAGCAGACAAATAAAAGGAGTATGTTCATGCCTGTACTAATGCCAATTTCACAGGAAATTTCACTCACACCTCAGGAGCAATTTGATCTTATTGCTCGTTATCCGGATGAGGATCCGGTATTAAGTTATAATGTATATGCACCAAAAGAGTACAATGTGCCTTGCGGAATTCAGCATTGTGCTAAACCAGACCGCACAATAAATGTACTACGCTATGCTCGTGCTCACTGGAAACAGCGTTACGGGGTTGTTGTTCCTACCAATAAAATGGAACTTGTGTGTACCGGATTTTGGCACAAGTGGGGAGAGATTTGGCAGTGTTATGATGAGGATCCTGATGCCTTCTTAGAAGATGTAGTTTACTACAACAACACACCGGAGTTTCCACTTCCAGGAGTTACATTGCTCAACCATGTGCAAAACAATCCAAAACAATTTGCACCTTATGTGCTTGACAAGGAATACACAGGTATGCTATAGTAACGAAATGTTAAATATCACTTCCCCCTACCCGTATAAAGAATTCAAACGCAAAAGTGTAAATGGCAAACGACTATACGAAAATCCGTATGGCGATCCAGTGCCAAGTGTTACTACTATTTTAGACAAAACAAAACCACGTGAAAAGCGTGAAGCACTACAGCGTTGGAAAAAACGTGTAGGAGAAGAACAAGCACAAAAAATTGTAACCGAAGCTGCTAATGTTGGCACTATTATGCACAACATACTAGAGCATTGGGTAAAGAACGAAGAGTACACAGGAGAGACTATACTGCAAGCCAAAATGATGGCAGACACAGTAAAGCAAAACATAGAACAAGACTTGGATGAAGTGTGGGGTAGCGAAGTTAATCTTTGCTATCCACAATTGTATGCAGGTACGACTGATTTAGTTGGTGTGTACAAAGGTGAACCGCATATTATGGACTTCAAGCAAACCAACAAGCCTAAAAAGCGTGAATGGATTGATGATTACTTTATGCAAGCCGCAGCATATGGAATGGCACACAATGAAGTGTTTGACACAAAGATTGAACGTGCTGCTATCTTTATGTGTAGCAGAGATCTAGAATGGCAACTGTTTGAAGTTGGCCCAGAAGAATTTGAAATGTGGACAGAAAAGTGGGCTCAGAGAGTCGCAGAGTTCTACAACTTGTCATAAATACTGTATCAGGAGCACGAAATGGCAGATACAAGAATTAGTAAAATTAAAGTAAGGCAGGGTAATTTTTCAGACCTTCCTACACTTGATCCAGGAGAATTTGGATTCGCTAAAGACGTAAGACGTCTTTTTATTGGTAATGATACAATCAGTGTTGGTACTGGTAACGGTGTGCTTACACAGTTCACAGTTCCTATTGGATTAACTGAGCCAGGCGTGCTTAGAGTTTTTGTAGACGGTGTTGCAGTAAATGCAAGCGACTATACACTGATTGGAACAACACTAACATTTAGTAGTGCTCCTACAGGTGCTATTACAGTTGGATTTAACAGCGAAGTTGATCTTGGAGAACAGCCTGTACAAGAAATACAACTAGCAGCAAATGCTGTTAGCAGTGATACAGGATTTCAAGTGGACACAACACAGTACAATGTAATAATCATGGATTATACACTAAAAAGCACAAACGGTGTAAGAGTAGGACAAATACGTTTTGCTACAGATACTGTTGCAAGTACAACCACTATCGACGATAACTACACAGAAACTGGCGTAATCAATGTACAATTTAATGTTGACATTGCAACTGCCAATACTATGAAACTACAATATACTGACTACGATAACCTTATTAGCACATTCAAATACACATATCAAACTTGGAACAGCAATTAAACCATAGAGCTTGGTTTGAATCTCCGAGCACACGTTTAAAAATGTGGAGAGAATTCAGACAAAGCCTTGACATAGAAAATACTCTAGAAGTATGCCAAACTGTTGTTGACTGGTGGAAAAGTTCACCTATTAGTGCAATTACTATAGATCCAGTGGACTATAAAAGATGGCCTACACCTTGGGAGATGTTACACAAAGGAGATTTTTGTGAAAACAGCTTGGCTCTAGGCATGAGTTATACAATATATTACGCAAATAACCGCATACCTAATAGATTGGTTTTTGTACAAAATAAAGAAGATAGCATACAAAAATTATGTGTGCTAATTGATGAAAAATACTTGCTTAATTACCGTCACGGCGTTATAAGTAGTAGACCCGAGTCTGAAACAATTATCTATGACGTAGATATAGACCGTGTGGTTAAGCACAATTATTAAAAAATAATTAAATGAGAGGACACTAGCATGACTGAAATTCACGTAACGAAACGCAATGGTACACGAGAGCCAATTGACTTAGACAAATTACACAAAGTAGTTTTTTATGCAACAGAAGGTATCAATGGCGTTAGTGCTAGTGAAGTTGAAATCAAAAGCAGTATCCAATTTTACAATGGAATTACCAGTAGTGAAATTCAGGAAACATTAATTAAAAGTGCAGCTGACTTAATCTCAGAAGAAACTCCTAACTATCAGTGGGTAGCAGGTCGTCTTATTAACTATCATTTACGCAAACAAGTGTATGGTGATTTTGAGCCAGCACATTTATTTGAAATAGTACAAAAGAATGTTGAAGATGGTTGGTATGATCAAGGACTATTAGAAGCCTACAATGAACAAGAATGGAATGAGCTAAACGATTATCTAAAACACGACAGAGATGAAAACTTTACATATGCTGCAATGGAACAATTCCGTGGCAAATATTTGGTACAAAATCGTGTAACAAATGAAATAAAAGAAACACCACAGGTAGCATACATATTAATTGCTGCAACACTGTTTGCAAATTATCCACGAGAAACAAGACTTAAATGGGTTAAAGATTATTATGATGCAACTAGCAATTTTTATATCAGTTTGCCTACTCCTGTTATGGCCGGGGTTCGTACTCCGCAGCGTCAGTTTAGTAGTTGTGTTCTTATTGAAACTGGCGATAGTCTTGATAGCATTAATGCTACTACTAGTAGTATTGTAAAATATGTAAGTCAAAAAGCAGGTATTGGTGTTGGAGCAGGAAGCATACGTGCGCTAGGATCTCCAATTCGCAAAGGTGATGCCTATCACACAGGTGTTATTCCTTTTTATAAAATGTTCCAAAGTGCTACTCGCAGTTGCAGCCAAGGTGGTGTGCGCAATGGTGCTGCAACACTTTATTATCCAATTTGGCATTTAGAAGTTGAAGACTTACTTGTACTTAAAAACAACAAAGGCACCGATGACAACCGTGTAAGACACATGGACTATGGTGTTCAATTTAACAAACTGTTCTACGAAAGATTGATCAGTAATGGTAATATCACACTGTTCTCACCTAGTGATGTGCCAGGCTTGTACGAAGCATTCTTTGCAGATCAAGACAAGTTTAGAGAACTATATGAAACAGCAGAACGTAATACAAAACTGCGTAAAAAAGTAGTTAGTGCAACTGAACTATTCAGTCAGTTTATGGAAGAACGCAAAAATACAGGACGCATTTATTTACAAAATGTAGATAATGCTAATACCCACAGTTCGTTTAAACAAGACATTGCGCCAATACGTCAAAGCAACTTGTGTGCAGAAATCGATTTGCCTACAAAACCTCTCAATGATTTTAATGATGAACAAGGCGAAATTGCACTGTGTACATTGAGTGCTATCAATTGGGGCAATATCAAAACACCACAGGATTTTGAAAAGCCTTGTACACTTGCAATCAGAGGATTAGATGCACTATTAAGTTATCAAAACTATCCAGTCAAGGCAGCATACAATGCTACAATGGGCAGACGTCCATTGGGTGTTGGCATTATTAATCTAGCATATTGGATGGCTAAAAATGACATGACATACAGCAATCCTGATTTGGCAAAAATTGACGAGTTTGCAGAAGCTTGGAGTTACTATCTAATCAAAGCCAGTGCAGACCTGGCAGCAGAACAAGGCGCTTGTTTGTGGAATGATCAAACAAAATACAGCGACGGTATTACGCCCAATCAAACATACAAACAAGATGTAGATGAATTAGTACCTCATCAAGAGCGTATGCCGTGGAATGAACTGCGTCAACAACTGCGTGAAACAGGTATTCGCAACAGCACACTAATGGCATTAATGCCAGCAGAAACAAGCGCACAGATTTCAAATGCTACAAATGGCATTGAACCTCCACGCAGTTTAGTAAGTGTTAAACAAAGTAAACATGGTGTGCTTAAACAAGTTGTGCCTGGCATTCATCATCTCAAAAACAAGTACGAATTGCTATGGGATCAACGTAGCCCAGAAGGTTATATGAGTATTATGGCAATACTACAAAAATATATCGACCAAGGCATTAGTGTGAACACAAGCTATAATCCTACGTTTTATGAGGATGAAAAGATCAGCATGAGCGAAATGCTAAAACACTTGATGATCTTTTACAAGTATGGTGGTAAGCAATTGTATTACTTTAACACATACGACGGACAAGGTGAGATTGATGTTGACAAACTAAACGAACCTGCTAATATAGAAATCAACGAAGATTATCAAATTGAAGAAGAAGATTGCGAAAGCTGTGTAATATAAGGAAATAAGATGAGTGTACTAAATGCAAACCAAAGAAACAAGCACCTAGAAAGTTTGATGTTTTTAGATCCAAACGGTGGTGTAGATATTCAACGTTACGATACGTTGAAGTATAAACAGTTTGACAAACTAACTGACAAACAGTTGGGTTTCTTTTGGCGTCCAGAAGAAGTAGATGTATTGAAAGATGCAGCAGATTTTAAGAAGCTAACTGAACATGAAAAGCACATTTTCACAAGCAATCTCAAAAGACAAATCTTGCTGGACAGTGTACAAGGTCGTGCACCTGCAGACAGTTTTAATCCACTAGTAAGTTTACCTGAATTAGAAAACTGGGTAACAACTTGGACATTTAATGAAACTATTCACAGTCGCAGTTACACACATATTATTCGCAACGTATACAGTAATCCTAGTGTTGTTTTTGATGAAATGATGGACATTCAAGAAATTGTTGATTGTGCAAGCGATATTAGTAAACACTATGACGATCTCATTGAAATGGGTCAATGGTATAATCTATTAGGTGAAGGTACGCACACTGTAAATGGTAAAAAGATCACAGTTGATTTGTACGAACTTAAAAAGTTAATTTACAAAGCTATGGTAAGTGTAAACATCTTAGAAGGTGTTCGTTTTTACGTTTCATTTGCTTGTAGTTGGGCGTTTGCTGAACTTAAAAAGATGGAAGGCAATGCCAAAATTATCAAATTGATTTGTCGTGATGAAAACGTACACTTAGGTAGCACACAAACACTGCTAAAACTTATGCCTAAGGATGATCCGGACTTTGCAAAAATTGCTGAAGAAACCAAAGACGAAATGATACAATTGTTCATTGATGCTGTGGATCAAGAAAAAGCATGGGCAGAATATTTGTTCAAAGATGGCAGCATGATTGGACTTAACACACAACTGCTAAATGAATATGTGGAGTGGACTGCCAACAAACGTATGACTGCTATTGGATTGCCTAGCCCATACAAAGGCGGCAGCAATCCTTTGCCTTGGACACAAAAATGGATTGCTGGTGCAGAAGTACAGGTTGCTCCACAAGAAACAGAAATATCAAGCTATGTTATTGGCGGTACAAAACAGGATGTAAATGGTAGTACATTCCAGGGCATTAAACTATGATCACATTGTACAGCAAACCATTGTGTCCTTATTGTGAAATGGCAAAGCATTACTTGACAAAAAACGAAATTGAATACGAAGAAATTAGAGTGGATACAAATCCTGAAGCTCGTGAGTTTTTACTAAGTGAAGGGCATAGAACTATGCCACAGATTTATCACAACGGAAAACTACTGGTAGCCGGTGGCGGGCAAGCACTTGTTCGTATGGATCCAAATACAGTAAAAGAACTCATAGGAGAAGTTGTAGATGTTAGTGATTTCAAACTTTAAAAAAGGCGATGTAATTACAGTAAAACTAAGTACAGGTGAAGAACTTGTCGCACGTTTTGAAAGTGTAAGTGCTGACGAACTTAAATTGGTTAAACCAACAGTGCTTACACTCAATCCACAAAATGGGCAAGCAATGTTAATTGCATGGCTAATGAGTATTGATGCGCACAACAGTGAACCGGTTAGTGTCAAAGGTAACCAAATTGTTGCAACAGCAAGAACAATCAAAACACTTGCTGACAGTTATACACAAAGCACAAGTGGTATTGCCCCTGCAAGTAGCCTAGAAGGTCTGAAACTCTAATAAATACTTGCATGGCAAGATGGGTACACAGAGAATTTGATCTTAGAGATTGCGGAGCAACAACGGTAACTGTATGTCCTGATGTAAGGGTAAACAGTAGACGTATTAGTATCGATGGTGATCCCAACACTGATAAAGGCGGTAGTCTGATAGCCACTGACACAGTGGGCAGTGTTAGAGCTATGGGAATTCCTGTGATACTGATAAGAGATCCTGCTAATCCAGATAGCAAATGTCCAGGAGATAGTCACTGTAATCCAAGAGCCAAAACAGCAAGTCCTGATGTACGTGCCGGTGGGAACAATAATCCATGAGTTTTAGAGATTTTAAACAAGGTTTGCAAAATGCAAACGACTATTTAGATGCTCAGCATCATATCAGTGGTACTATTGCTGCTGGCGCTGATGCACTGAGAGTTACTAGTCAAGCACAATACAGTTTCACACTCAGAGAACTCTTGTGCCAAGTCTTGAGTGGCAATGGTATGAAATTACCAAATGTGCAACTGTGTTTGCATGCTAACATTCAAGAGTTATTAAAAATTCCAAACATACAAGGTGAGATTGCAGATGCACTAAATCAATTGTTAGGCGGCGTAGAGCAATTTATGGATCATACTAAAATAGACAATGTTTTGGGAAGATTAAACATGGTGTTAGGAGAAGCTCAGAACGTTGCTAATCTTATCAACTTCTGTAGTGCTCCTGTAGATCCAATTGCTATTCCTAATATGTTGGAACGTGCAATGGGCAGTTTCTTAGGAGCCGGTAAACAACTTGCTAATGACATTGGTAGTATGGATCCTGGTAATGTTTGTGCATGTATTAGTACCAATGGCGGATTTAATGCCAGTGTATTCAACGGCGGCGTACTAGGAAATATTGCCAATCAAATCGATGCAATAACAAGTGGGTCGTTAATACAAAGCGAAATTGATAGAATTATAAACGATGTTAAGGGTATTACAGATAGAATTACTAGCTTAGTAGATTTTGAAAACAATATTATTGGTTCTTATTCACCTGGTGGTAGCCAATTTGCAACACCAGACAGCGGATGTAATAGTGAAATTGGTGTGTTGCACAATCCAGGATCAGGACCTATTAGTGGTAATAGCAGAATTTCAACACAATTAAAAAGTTTATACGACAGACTAGCAGCTTATCCAGTGCAGTATAGTTTAGGAAGTGGAAAAGACAATGCTACAGGTCACCAGTATGATGCTAATAATAATCGTATTTTTAATGGAGAAGTAATAGAATATCCTAACATTTTTCATCTGCTACTAGATGATGAAATGCTAAACTTGTTACGTGCAGCTGACAATCCAACACCAACAATTGAAAATCAGATTCCGGTTTATGATTATTGTGGTAACATAATAGGTTACACACAAGAGTTTGAACAACGAGAAAACGAAACAAGCCTAGGAAATACACCAACTGTTCCTAATAGTCCGGGTTATCGAGCAGGCGGGCTAATCACCGACACAGCTAGTCAAGTAAGTGATAATGTGTCAGTTAGTGGTACCACAGTAATTAATAACTTTAATAACACAGGTAATACACTGTATCTAGTAAGTAGTGAACAAGCACAACTTGCACTAAATGCAAACACAGACGACATTGTAATTAGAACTGATATTTTAACAATCTTCACTCGTAAAGATACAGGAGGTTTTAACACAGGAACACTAGCAGATTATCAGCAAGCAACCAGCACATTGTTTGACTTTTTAAACAACTTAAATGTAGAAAGTGGCAGTGGTGTTATTGTTAAAGATGCAGGTGTTAGTAGAGCAAGGCAAGTTGAAGGTAAAGCAGGAGAAACTCGTGTAATCAATGGTGATGGTGCTGGCGGTAACATTAGAGTTGAACTAGAAGAAAATACCAGAATACCAGGAACAGCAGCTATTAAAATACCAGCTGGTACAACTGCACAGAGGCCAAACACAGAAATTGGTGAAATACGCTATAACACAGATACACATAATATTGAAGCATATTATGGAGATACAAATACTTGGCGTAATATTGCTAGCGGTGGTGGTGTAACAATTACAAGTGCTAGTAATCTTGGAACAGGTAGTGGTGTCTTCAAACAAGTTAGCGGAAATGATTTACAATTTAGATCACTTGTAAATGCTGGTGGCATTAGTATTACACAAAATGCAGATGATCTTACAATTACTGATACTATTACCAGTAGTAACGTAGGCGGTGCTAATCAAGTATTCAAACAACGTACAGCAAATAATTTTGAATTTAGAACACTAACAAGCACTGATAATAGTGTTAGTTTTACACAAAATGCAGACACTATAGATATAAGTGGTGATCCTAATGTAAAGAAAACTGCAATTACTACAACAGGCAGTGGTGCAACAGCAATCCAAGTTAACGGAGTTTATCCAGAACCAGCTAGCGGTAAAACTTGGTTTTTTACTGCATTTGCTATTGGTCGTGCAACCACAGGTCAAGTACAGGCATTTAAAATTGAAGGACTAGCTGACAATCAAACAGGAACTACAAACATTGTGGGTAATACTGTGATGAAAACAGATTATCAGCGTAGTACAGCAGATATAGTGCAAGCTGTATGGGATCCTCTAACTGCATATGTAACCAATGACAGTGTTGAATATGACGGTAACATATACCAAGCCAATACCAATGTAGCTTCAGGAGAACTAAGTCCAGATCAAAATGCTAACTGGAGTGTAACCTATACTGGATGGAACTTTAGTGCTGAAATTGACAACGGACTCAAGTTCAAAGTCAAAGGCGATGCAACAGCTAATGTTAGTTGGGATGTAAGAATCACATTTTTAGAAGTATAAATACTGTGTCAACAAAAAAATGCATTTTTTTGAATCTTTTTTGTTGACATTCGAGTCGTCTTGCCATAAACTCTTACTTAGTAAGAAATTATGGAGAGATGTCATGGCACATCGAATATTAAACTATAGGCAAAAGAGAGGCTAAAAGAATGAGGTCTAAAGACACTGGCAATGGAAGAAGAATACTGGCAAAGGTAGAGGTCCCATTAAGCGTAGAAGATATTGCAACATATGCATTGCGATATTTAGAAGAAGCTGGAGATGATGATCCCAGGGATACACTAATCAACAGCAACAAAAGAGAAATTTTTAATATGGCAAAGCTAGCCATATTTCGTTGGGGAACTGAAGAACCCCGAGCATATGTAGCAGAACATATGAATGGAAATTTTCAACCAATTGAACAAGTTGTAAAACACAAGTTTCCGGAGTGCGATTGATGACAAATGTGATTGATTTTCAGGTTGAACGTGCTGTTAGAAAAAGTGGTATAAAAGATAAAGCACTGTTAAAAGATATTATCAGTGAAGGTTACGATCCTTGCGATCCGATAGAAGTAAGCAACTACTATAGTTGGAAACAGTTCGAAGGCGGTATTTCAACAGAATTAGAACACAATTGGTCAGACGAAGCAATTCGAAACTTGCTTACTGATATCAAACTGTTTGACCCTAATCAGCCTTACACTGTAACTACATCTAACGATTTAGATATACTATATGATGGTGATTATGAGATTATTATAGATGACACTAAATCTTCTTCCGATTCTTAGATCTTCGTTAGTAAACATCAGACCACTTGCATCAGAAGATTTTGATGGCTTATATGATGCGGCAAAAGATCCTGATATTTGGGCAGGAATGCCTGCAAAAAATAGATGGCAACCAGAAGTTTTTAAAAAATGGTTTGATTATCTTATAAACACAGATGCACTAGCAATCTTAGATGGCAAAAAAATAATAGGTACTACAAAATACTACTATATGTCAGACAATAGATTGTTTATGGGGAGTACTTTTCTTGCAAGAGAATACTGGGGTGGTAAGTACAATCGTGAATTTAGATATATGTTAATCAATCATGCATTTGAGCATGTTGACAAAATACACATACACATATCTCCAGATAATCCTCGCAATCAACGTGCTACAGAAAAACTAGGGTTTACGCATGAATATAATGAATATGTGCAACTCAGACGTCCAGAACCACAACTACAAATGACTTATGTGTTACACAAATGAATGATTAAAAAAGGTTGACAAGTAAGATATCTTAATATAAAATATAATTATAATTTGTCAGGAGATAAAGATGAAATATCTATTAGTTTTAACTGTGGTAATGTTAGGTGCATGTCAAAGTACTGGTACTACACATGTACAAAATGCTTATTGGATGCATAATGATAACGACGATAATAATTCGTTTGTTGCTGCATCAACTGTAACTGAGACAGGAACATCTAGTAATCCAAATCCTCCAGTAAATGAAGATGCTTGTCCTAGTGGACTTTGCATGTAAAGAGTCAAAAACATGCTAGTAAAATGTATAGACGGAACAGTTCAAATTAATTTGGTATTCAAAGATACCAAGAGATGGCAAATTCAAATGCTTACTGCAGGCACGGATTTTACTATCACTGACAATATGCAGGCTGATTTTGAACCTGTTACAGAAAAAACTACAATTATTTTAGAAAAAGATACAGAAAAAGGTTGACAGTAAGACGTCTTGAGTGTAAAGTATATATGTAAGTTGATAAAAAAGGAACTTAGATATGCAAGTAGCAGTTATTCATTCAGCGTTTGAAGATACACCCAACACAGTAGCATTTGTTGATGTGCCAGATGGCACAAGTGACGAAGAAGCTATGAACTATGCATATCGTTGGACAAACAACGTGATGGGCTCGTGGAGCCGCAAAGAGAAATTTTTTGAAAATGGGGAAGCTAACGGCGACTACAATGACGCTGTTACAGTAATGGCACCGTTGCACGAAGGTGGAATGGGTCTCCGGTCAACATCAATGGGTGACTATATGTTGGTTGGCAATAAAAAATATAAAGTAGCCATGTTTGGCTTTGAGGCAGTATAATACGGGAGCAGTACTTAGGGAGGATAATTTAACCGGGCAATGATGCCCACCTAACTACTCAGCAAGAAAAGGAAACCTCAAATGAGTAACACACTTTATAAACAAACCGCAATTGAATTTGGTAAGATTGCATTTAATGCTACAAAGATTCTTGCCGTCAGTGCTACTGCATTGGTAGCATGTATGGCATTTTTCCGTTACATTATGGAATGGGATCTTAACAGTTCTATGTTCGGTGGTCTGACACTATACTTTGTATTGGGTGCTATGTATTGCATGATTGATATGGCAACACACCGTGCTCGTCTAAAGGAAAAATATCCAGACATTGATTTTTCTTAAAGAAAAATTATAAGCTATTGAAAGTGCAGGATTCTTTCTTGCACTTTTTTATTGACAGTAAGACGTCTTGATGCTATATTATATGTGTAAGTTAGACAAAGGAGTTACTTATGTTTGCAGTAGTAGATTTTGACCGTCAACAGTCATTCTTTTTCACCAGCTTCCAAGCAGCGTCAGATTTTATTACGCAATACCCTGTGCAGGAAACTGTTGTTGTAGTTGACCTGTCAGAAGGTCATGCAGTATGTGAACAACTTTAAAAAAAGGAGTTGCAAATGATTAGAATTTTTAACAGTGCAGTGCCCGGAGAGCGTGAAATAGGCTTAGACGAGGTTAATGTTGTAACTATGAAAATGGACTATGACGGTGCACCTTACATGTTGTTTGAGCATGAGGACTTTCCACTTGGTGCTCTTAAAGCAACATTCAACGGAAACAACTGGGAGTGTGATTTAAACTAATGAGTATCCAAGAAACACTTGAATCTATTGACAGCAAACTAGACGAAGTAGATGAACTCATTATGAGCATGCCACTTCAAAACAGTGTAAAAAAACAGTTGACAGCACACCTGTATACCCTGTATGCTGAACTAGAAGAAGCTGTTGAGCTTCGTCCTGCAGACTTTAATTAGGAGACCAAAGATGGTAGAAGAACTTCAAGACATTGAAATCCTCCAAAATGCAATCATTGCATTCCAAGAAGGTGCAAGCGATGAGAAGCGTATGGCTATTTCTAGTTTGCGAAACATGATTGCTCGTAAGCAAGCAATTGTAGAGGAGTTTGAAAAACAGGCTCCTGGTTATCAGTTTAAACTTGACATTTAATGTAAGGTGTATTATATTGTTTACAAAGGAGTGTAATACAATGAGTACCTACGAAGTTGAAACTGTGTTTTATAACAATCACGGCGGTATCCAAACAAAAACTTGTGACTTGTTCAGTACAAAGCAACAGGCAGTAAAGCATATGAATAGTCAGATCAAACAAAAAACATATTTGGTGCAACGTGGTAAAATTAAAGACGGGCTTGTTCAATTAATCGACGAGAATGGCAAAATTAAAGAACAGCTCAGTCTTGGTGAACTATAAACAAATTGAGGCAGAAAATGAAACGACTTCTATTGAGCATCATTGCAATTATGATGACAACCAGCGTTAGCTCAGCTAATCAAGAGTTTGCGGGCTACAGCGAAGAAACATTCCCTGAAACATACTGTATGGCACTAAACATCTACTACGAAGCACGTGGTAGTAGTTTAGCAGATCAAATTGGTGTAAGTGATGTTGTATTAAATCGTGTGCGTGACAGTCGCTATCCTAATACAGTGTGTGAAGTAGTCAAACAAGGCAAACAAGATGCCAACGGCAAGATGATTCGAAATCGTTGTCAATTTAGTTGGTATTGTGATGGTAAAGCTGATGTACCCAAAGACGAAGATTCTTGGATAGCAGCACAAACACTTGCTTGGCGCATTATGAAGTTCGAAGAGTTTCGAGGACTTACAGAAGGTGCTACACACTATCATGCCAATTATGTAAAACCCAATTGGGCTCGAGACATGACATTTGTAGGCACAATAGGAGTACACAAGTTTTATCGATGGGATTAGCATAAATAATTGTATGCTAGTAAACGAAATTATATCAACAAACTTGAGTGAGGGTCCTAACGATCCTCACATTTTTAAAGCAGTATTCCTAGCAGGAGGACCCGGCAGTGGCAAAAGCTACGTTGCCGGTAAACTTTTGAGTGGATACGGATTAAAAACTGTAAACAGCGATGACATATATGAATATCTAGCTAAAAAAGATGACTTAGATTTAAGTGATCCGGATCAAGTTTACAGTGACAAAGGTCAAGAAGTACGCAATCGTGCTAAAGAATTAACCATGTCACGGCAAGCAGGATACATTGATGGTCGTCTTGGTCTTGTTATTGATGGTACAGGCAAAGATGTTGCTAAAGTACAAAAGCAAAGTGATTTGCTCAGAGATATTGGTTACGAAACTGTTATGTTGTTTGTGAACACCAGTGAAGAGGTTGCACAACAACGTAATAAAATGAGAGACAGAAGATTACCCGACAGTGTTGTGAGCAAAATGTGGGCTCAAGTACAAGACAACATTATGGGATTCCAACAAGTTTTTGGTAACAAGAATTTTTATGTAGTTGACAACAGCGGTGGACTAGAAGATCCAGAGCGTGGAAAAAGTTTTGATGAAATTTACAAAGATATCAGATCATGGGTAAACACTCCAACACGCAATAGACAAGCCAATGCATGGCTTGCAGATCAGCAACAAAATAGTGCGAAATCCGATAAATAGTATATAAGACAAAGGATTTTGCAAGATGTACACATATCAATGCAATACAATAAGAGTGATAGACGGCAACACAGTTGATGCAATCATTGACTTGGGGTTCAACGTGACTATCAGACAACGAATTAAATTATATGGAGCAAACGTCCAAGACATTAGAAGTTTGGACGAAGCTGAAAAAGCTCAGGCTCTAGCAAGTAAAAATCGACTAACAGAACTATTAGGGTCTGAATTTATTTGTGAAACCATTTTAAACAAAAGAGGTAAAGCAGGACGTATTATGGGAAAACTTTCAATTGTGGATAATACAGGAAAACTAGTAGATGTTTCCAGTATTATGATAAGTGAAGGTTTTGCTGAAAGGTTTGGGGACTAAGCGTATGCTTTTTGGAATACTAACAATGTTCATTGCACTGTGTATCAGTGCCGTGGCAATTTACTACAGTGTAGCTGGGTTGGTTGCAATTTTTGCCGCCGCTGCTATACCAATTATTATCATGGGTGGTGTATTAGAAATTGGTAAATTGGTTACCGCTGTATGGCTTCACAGATATTGGAGTAAGGCTGCATGGTGGATGAGAACATATCTCAGTGTTGCAGTGGTAGTACTCATGTTTATTACCAGCATGGGTATTTTTGGTTTCCTATCAAAAGCACACATTGAACAAACCAGTGCCGCACAGGAACAAGTGGCACAACTTGAACGCATGGAAGAAGAAATTGTTCGTCAGCAAGAAATAATTGCCAGGGCAGAACAGCGTATTGCCAAAGGCGAAACAGATGCTGACAAACAAGATGTGGGAATTCAAGATAAAATTGACAGAGAACAAGAACGCATTGACAGTGCATACACAAGGCGTCAACCTAGCATTGACGAACAACAAGCCATTATTACTGCACAAGAAACAGCACTAGCAAATCGTGTTGCAGTTTATGAAGATGAAATTATCAGTTTGGACACCGAATTAACTAGATTAAATGGTTTAGTTGAAGAGTATAGAGCAGAACTTGCAAATGCTAGTGTTGCCAGTGTTGAACAACAAGTACAGCCATATAGAGATCAAATTTCACAGTTAGATGTAGATTTAGAACGTATTAATACACAAGCAAACGAATACGAACAGCGTATCAGTAGTGTAGAAGCAGATACAAGTGCAGTCGATCCTATACTAGAACAAATACGTGCAACTGAAGAATTAATTGTTGTAACCACAAACAAATTGCAAAGTACAGAGCGTGACAAGATCAAAGAAGGTCAAGCAGTTATTGGTGTAACCAGTGACGGACTGTTTGGTAGCAACACACGCAGAGCTCTAGCAACGTGGGTAGAAGCTCAACAAGCTCGCATTCAACAATTGCAAGCACAAGAAGTTGAATTGCGCACTAGAGCTCAAGATGCTGTAGACACAGAACGTGCTAGACTTACTGAACTAGTAAAAGACCTGCGTGGTACACAAACACAGCGCATCGACGAACGCAAGCAAGCATTATTAGATACCATTGATCGCATTCGTAGTGATGCAGCAAGTGGATTAGAAAGTCAACGAGCTGGTATACAATCAAAAATCGACAGTGTACTAAACACAGATATTCCTGCTAACAGAGAAGCAAGAAAAATTGCACAAACAACTATTACTGAATTGCGCAATCAAGAAGATCCGAGAATTGAAACAGCTAGAGCAGAGATTGCTAGAATACGTGCAGTTGCAGAAGACGAAATTGCTAATGCTCAAGCAGTAATTGAAAAACTTAGAGCTCAAATACAAGTGGGTGAAAATGCTGATTTGGATACATTAATAGACGAGCAAAATACTCGTATTAAAGCGGCAAACAACGAAATAGATCGTATTATCGAAGAAAAGTTCAAACTAGAAGCTGAAGCACGTAAACTAGAAGCAGAGGTGGGACCTGTAAAATACATTGCAGAATTTGTGTATGGAGAAGCTGACAGAGACATACTAGAAGAAGCAGTTCGTTGGGTTATACTTACAATTATATTTGTGTTTGATCCACTGGCAGTTATGTTGTTGATAGCAGCACAGTATACATTTGAATGGAATCGAAAACCTCGGGCAAAAAAGCCTGAACCTGTTGTTGAACCAATTGAAGAAGAACAAACAGGCGTAACAGATGATGGTAGTATTGAGGACGCAGAACTAGCAAATGCAGTGTTGGCAGAAAAACAACAAGAACCTGTAGTAGCAGACAACAACATTGAACAACTACTAGAAAAAGCAGATCCAGAAGTGCTTGAGGAAGTTGCCAAGGAACTGGAAAAAGAAGTTGACAAAACACCATATGACCCTTATACTGATACAAGAGCTGACGAAGAACTTGATGCACAAGAATTAAGTCAGCGTCATAATATGAAACTTTATTCACCTGATGGTAGATTAGCTGGTACAGGTAAAACAATTAAAAGTATAAGAATCAGATCAAAGGACAACGAATAAACCCAATGAGGGAAAACGCAATATACACAGTAACTCCGCCTGATATGATGTTGCCAGAAAGCGGGCCTATTATAACAGTAATAAGTAGTAGTGCTGACTTTGTACAAAAAATTGAATTATTGTATGAAAATATTTTTAAAAATGTCAGTGTTACACTGTATCATCCAAATGGCAAGGTAACAGAGTCTAACAGTGCTTGGGTAATTAGCATGGTTAGATTTAGCGACACTGTTTATGTAGATTTAGATGATGTTAACGAACTTAGTCTTGCACTAATTTTATTGAGTAGCAAAACAACTATTTTCATAAATCAGCGTAACAAAAAGAAAGGACTAGTAAAACTATTAAACAGCATGACAATACAAAATAAAAAATTTACTATTGTAGACAGCATCGACGAATACAGTGACATGGTACTAGAGAGTGTACTTGATGCGTAAATTTCAAAAAGTTGTACCTAAACAACCTATAAACGAAAATATACAGCACAATACACTAAGAGTAGTTGGAGAAGATCGACAATTCGGAGTTGTTAGTTTAGAACAAGCACTAGAATTAGCTAGAAAACAACAAACAGATCTAGTAGTAATAAGTGAAAAAAGCGATCCTCCGGTAGCTAAACTATTAGATGCTAATAAATATTTCTACGAACAAAAAAGACGTGAAAAAGAAGCAGCCAAAAAACAGCGTGAAAATAAAATTGTAATTAAAGAAGTTCAGTTTAGGTTGGGAATTGGCGATCACGATTTTAATATAAAACTCAAAAACATTGAAAAGTTTTTAAGTAAAGGCAACAAAGTAAAATGTGTAATACGATATAAAGGCAGAGAAAATGCCAATAAACAACAAGGGTTTGCTATAATGGATCGTATTACTGAAAGTATGGAAAATACTGACTGGGAAAGCAAGCCAAATCTAAACGGAAATCGATTAATCGGTGTACTAACGAGGAAAGAATGAGCAGAGATAGAACTGAAAAACAAGGACTTTATGTAGAAGTTCGTAATAATGATGTAACCCGTGCTTTACGTAAACTTAAAAAATTAGTAACTCAAGAAGGTATAATAAAAGATATTAGAGCAAAAGAGTACTATGAAAAACCAAGTCTAAAAAAGAAAAAAGCAAAAGCAGCGGCCCGCAAGCGTTGGCTTAAACAAGTAGAAAAAAACAAAGACAACTGGTAAAATGAAAAAAGAGTAAAAAAACTCTTGACTTCGCAAACAATTCATACTATATTAATAACATAACAAAGACGACGGTCTGAGTTAGATAGTGCAAGGAAACGCTGCTTACAGAGGCAGTAACTTGGCTAGTAGCTGTAGTGGCACTGCATGAGCCTGGAGACAGGAAGATGCAGATTTTGGAAGTAACTATCCAATGCTAGGCTTCGCTGGATATGGACAGGATCTGTGCTGGCGCTTGTGGGTAATCCTTAGTCACACCTATCAAATATTATAGTGTTTTAATATACACACCAGAGTAGATGCACCTACTTTCCTGTGCATAGGACGAGAGTTGAAAGACCGCAAGTGAGTGTGTATATTAAAGCGTTATGTGTTGAACGCTTTGATCCGAACTGTAACAAGAAAGGAGACCCACTGGACAAGAAACATAGTGGGACGACTAGAAAAACAGAGAGAAGGGTTGCGCCGTAATACGCACGTTAGGGACCACGGTTAGTCCCTAGATAAATAAACTTGTAGATGCCAATAGGGTCTACGTATATAAATCTTGCTTAAAAGGAGATTGACATGCAAGCACAATATTTTAATAACCTTGTGGATCAAATCCACACACAAACAAAAACTTTCCTAAACACAATTGATCCAAGTGAACAGTATACAAAGCCAGTACGAGCTATGGCTGAAGCAAATACTGATTTTGCTAAAACTTGGGCAAACGCAACAGAATCAATGACAACCGCATATACAGCGGCATTGAAAGCGTAAGGAGAGAAGCAATGAACAGATTAACTACATTAGACATTAATAAACTCACCCCTTATGCAGTAGGCTTTGATAGAGTATTTGACGACATGTTCAAATATGTACAACACAATGCCAATAGCACAGGTTATCCACCTTACAACATTGTTCGTGATGGTGATAAGTTTCAAATTGAAATTGCACTAGCAGGTATTGCCAAAGAAGATTTGGAAATCACTGTAGCAGAAGGTGTACTTACAATCGAACACAATCCAGAAGGCGAAGTTGAACAACCAGGCTGGACATGGATCCACAAAGGCATCAGTCAGCGTAAGTTCAAACGTAACTTTACACTAGCAGATGATGTTGTGGTTAATGGTTCACGTATGGAAAATGGTATGTTGTTTATCGAACTAGAACGTATTATTCCAGAAGAGAAAAAACCACGTACTATCGAAATTAAATAAAATATAATGGGGGGAGAAATCCCCCCATTACTTTCGGTAAATATTAGTATGAATACACAACTGGAAAATAATACCATTAATAGAATAGATATTACAACACCATCAAAGTATCAAGTTATATTATTCAATGATGATACAACTCCGATGGAATTTGTAATAGAATTACTTAAAAATATTTTTGGTCATAATCAACAGAGTGCAGAAGATGTCACTATGTCTATCCATAACGAAGGCAAAGGAACTGCCGGTGTATACTACTATGAAATAGCTGAGCAAAAAGTAGCCGAAAGCACTATGATAAGTCGCACAGCAGGATTTCCACTTTCTCTTGATATTGAAGAGGTTTAAATGAGAATTGAAGATGAAACAAAGTTGGACTACAGTGATGTTCTGATCCGTCCAAAGCGTAGTACCCTGGGTTCACGTAAAGAAGTACGCATGGAGCGTACATTTACATTTGCACATGGTCAAAATTACGAAGGCATTCCAATTATGGCTAGTAACATGGATGGTGTTGGCACCTTTGCTATGGCAGACAAACTAGCAGAAAATGGTATTTTTACTTGTCTTGTAAAAACATACAGTGTGCAAGAATTGATAGATTACTTTGACAGTGACATGCCCACACGCACAGACAATGTTGCAATGAGTATTGGTATTAAACAAGAAGATCAACACAAGTTTCGCACAGTGTATGAACAAGTTGGTAATCATCTTAAATATGTTTGTATTGATGTTGCCAATGGATACAGTCAGCGTTTTATAGAATATGTCAAAGAATTTAGAACGCTGTATCCTGACATTGTGATCATTGCTGGCAACGTTGTTACCGCTGATCAAACACAGGAGTTGATATTAAATGGAGCAGATATCGTCAAAGTCGGAATCGGACCAGGGTCGGTTTGCACGACTCGCATACAAACTGGGGTGGGCTATCCCCAACTTAGTGCGGTTATTGAGTGTGCCGATGCGGCGCATGGGCTGGGCGGACATATTATTGCTGACGGCGGTTGTACTTGTCCTGGTGATGTGGCAAAGGCTTTTGCTGCCGGTGCTGACTTTGTGATGCTAGGTGGTATGCTTGCCGGACACGATGAAGGTGGCGGAGAAGTAATCACAAAGCATTATGCAAACGATGAATACACAAGAAAAGATGATGGTACTTATGTGCCACACTTTGAACAAAGACAGTTTGTGCAATTCTACGGTATGAGTAGTAAAACTGCCAACGACAAACATTTCGAAGGTCTTAAAGACTATCGTAGCAGTGAAGGACGCACAGTTCTTGTGCCTTATCGCGGCGCTGTTATGTCAACAGTTCAAGATATTTTAGGTGGTGTTCGCAGTACACTAACATACGTAGGTGCTCAAAAACTCAAGCAACTAGCAAAGTGTACAACTTTTATTAGAGTACACAACCAGTTCAATCGAACATATGAAAGCACGACTACCGGAAATTAATAAATATTTGCATAAATATAACTATATTGCAATATAAAGGATACTTAAATGGATATTAACAGACTTAAAAAACTTTCCGGAATTTTAACAGAATCGTCGAATATTAAAGAAGACGATCACGAAATGCCCATGCCTAGCAAAGAAACAGATTATGCAAAAACTTTCAAAACACCATACGGTGAAGTAGCTGCTAACTGGTCTTTTTATTCTGGAGGTTTTGATGATTTTGACGCAGACGACAAAAAACTACAGGCTATAATCAACGACATGCAAGATGAATATGATGAAATAGATCATGATAATGTAATAGACTTCATTAAGGCAGCAATGAAAAAACGCAGAAGTATGAAATAAAAAACTTTGTGGAATTTAAATGAGAGCGAGAGAGTTATTTGAGTCACGTGGCGTAACTGCTAGAGCACCCGGCGAAACATACGTTAGCGATACAGATCCTAACGACATACTCACAATACAAGATATTAGAGTATTACCTGATGAAGGCGCTGATTCATATGAAGATATGGATCAAATGATGCAGGCTGTAGACAGTGCTATACCAGACACAAATACACGAATTGATGACAATAAACCCAACAGTGGTACTAGAGCCGCTATACTTGCAACAGTAACTGACAAGGACGGCAAAGGTCAAACATGGGTGCGTTACATCAGAGCTATCCCGCCACAAGGTGTACATACCATGTGGAAAACGCTCAGAGGATACAAGTTTAGTAAAGGTGCTGAACAAGAAAGTGTACCAATTAAACCAAGTGATTTGGTACCAGATGAAAACTATCGAAGTGCAGACCAATTAGCTCAACAAATCAAACAAGGCACACAAGGATTAGGTGATCTTGGCGAAGTGATGAGTG
>Ga0255770_10001272_pt1 | contig 23390 bp, 29 predicted proteins | sample 071ome_22_FD_179968 | JGI IMG/M metagenome (GOLD analysis project Ga0255770, IMG submission 179968) | Coastal salt marsh microbial communities from the Groves Creek Marsh, Skidaway Island, Georgia - 071404AT metaG (version 2) | ecosystem: Environmental > Aquatic > Marine > Intertidal zone >...
GATCATGTATTAACTTAATCTCTTTTAACATTTTTTGCAAGGTTTTATTTCCTTGATTTGCTAGTTCGCAAATTTCATACCAATCGTGATCATCAATGTACCAATCAGGAAATGTAGGTTTCTCAATACAAACTCGTTTACCAGTTACCGTATCTCTTTCGTACACCGTTAGTCCTCCATCTGGTGATTCGTATATTTTAACCATAGCACCCTATTGTTCGTTCCTTACTTTACTATTATAGGACATGGCTGTTTTAATAACACTTAAATCTATTTCAAAATTACTTGCAGTCTTTACAATAGCATTTGTATCTTTCGGAAAGCAATGACCGCCATAACCATAATATCCGTCTGGGCCAGGAACTTGTGTATGACTCTTTCCTATACGAGGATCTTCTGTAATTCCTTGTGCTACAATGTTGTAGTCTTGTCCTGTTGCTTTACATAGATCATGAACTTGATTAAAGAAACTTACTTTTGTTGCTAAGAAACTATTTCTAAAATATTTAATTAAAATTAAACTTTCAACTTCTGCTCTACTAAAAGTAATTTGGGGAAGTGCTGTTCTAAAAGTTTCTAACCAAAAGTCTATATCTCCGCCGCCAACATACATAATTTTTTGATTTTTAAAATCTTCTTCTGCTGTTGCTTCAACTAAGAATTCTGGACTAAATGTAATTTGTTTAGCAGGAAACATATCTTTAATTTCTTTCCATCCTTCTAAACTAATTGTGCTTTTAATTAGTACCGGAACATTGTTGGGTGTATCGTTAATAACATCAATAACGTAACTCATATCACACTTGCCGTCATCGTCTTGTGGTGTAGGAACGCAAACAATAACACCGTCGGATTCAACATCATAAATTTTAGTGTTATTATATTGCGGGTCACTAATAGTTACGTTGTGTGCATCTTTGAATGTAGCATAAACTGCTTTGCCCACAAACCCATATCCTGCTAGTGTAATTTTCTTCATATTATTTTACTTTCGTTCCAATAGTACGTCGAACAATGTCGTCGTGATTAAACTCTGCCCAGTATAGTTCAAATGCTACGCCATCCTCGACACCTTCAAACTGATGCACTTTACCTGGTTTAACTTGTGTAAACTCTCCTGGTCCTAAAATTGTTTCGTCGACCAATCCATCTTGATCTTCACTTTGCCATACACGTACAATCATCTTTCCTGACTCTACATAAAAGCCATTCCATTTGTATCGATGTTCGTGTTCTGAACATTTAAATCCTTTTTTAAATTCAATACGGTGAAACTCTAGCACACCGTTTGCATGGATCAATTCTGTTTGACCCCATATTTTACCTGCTTTCATAGTCATCGTCCTTTCTCCTTCTACGTTACTATCTTGTATAAATTTCCGGACACAGAGATTCTGTATTCGTTTGATGTATAAAAAGGATAAACACAATGTTGTAGTTCTGCTGGAAACATATAAATTTTTCCTTCAAAACTTTTGTCAACATTTAGTGTCATCGGCTTTATACAACCTAAAACATCAGTATATAAAAATTCAAATTTTGAAGTCTTATTTCCTCCGTTTGGTTCTGAAAAAACTTTTTCTTCTGTGTTTAACACATATGGAATTTTAATCCATATAACAAAACTTAAAGTTCCTCCATGTCCGTGTACTGGATTAAATTCGTGCTTTGTTTGAAAATTAACCCAGGTGTTTTGTAAGTTATACGAACCTATACCATCTATAGAATTTGCTTCATGCCAATATGTTGCCATGTTCTCTACAAAAGGCTTTAGTTCGTTTGTAGAAGTTCGTAATGCATACTCATGCTTAAGATGTCCAGCAAGTGTGTGGTTCATCTTTTCGCCGTCAAAGTTTTCTTGTATAGAATCAATTTCGCTTGTTAACGAAGTTAGTATGTTTACAGGAACATCTCCTGTTACATACGACACATTTGGTAGTGAATGAGATTGAAAATTATTCATTCTCCTGTCTCCACCTTCTTACTCTTTCTTTAAAATTGTTAATACGCCAGCCTTTATACATACCTAATCTTTCCCATTCTTCTGTAGAAACTAAATGATATTTCAATTCAATTGGATTTTCACTCATAGGTATTAATTGTGTTACTGGTTCACCAGGTTTAATAGTTAAGCGTCCTCCAGGAGGCATAAAGAAATTAAACTCCGCAACGTGTGTAAATTTAAAATTAATAGTACCTGGACTCTGCCAATGACTTAAAGGATTACGTTGTTGCCAACTAGGTTGTAACCATAACCATTTAACACCAGTTTTCTCAACTATTCTCCATGGCATATAAAACTTCATATGATGCATACCAGGCTTATGATCAGTGTAATCTTCAGCGGCATGGGTATGACTAGACATATATTTTGTTGGTAATACGTCCCAAGCAACCTTCCCGTCTAGATGTCGTTGTACTTCTATACTGGCCCAACTAGGTATTATAAATCCTTCTTTCATGTATCCTATAATAGCAGGACACGTTTTCATTGAGGCGATTTCTAATCCTTCTACATGAGTTTGGGGGTGTGTGTCTGGCCTTGATGCTGGCATCTTCTTCCACCATTCAGGAATAAACTCACGTGACGGTCTAGGCTTAAACATATCGTAAGCGTGTTGGTCGTCAGTAAATAAATCTACTACAATTTTCTTTTGTTTAAATTTAAAAAACATAGTTTTACCATAACAACGAAAAGTCTAATGTTTCCGTTGATCTCGAAACTTCCTTAATAAAAAATGCACATGGTGGTTTAGGACCGTCATGTAAAGGTACGGTTAATAAGTGTCCAGGTTTCAGTTTTGGAAAATACCATTTAACATCTTGGTAAACATTAATTACATCAACAGGCATAAAGTCTGGTCTAAATCCACTCAATGGATTAAATGTGTAACTATCAAATCCTCTATCATTTAAACTTGTTAATGGTAAAATTTCTAAGTCACCGTCCTCTGGAGAGCCAACAATCATGCTCCACTCTAATGGCATTTGAACTTGGAACTTGCCAATCTGTAATACAACAGCCGGCGAACTAAAACTTTCTAAATAGATTAAAGGTACAAAAAAATAATCAGGATCTTTAGGATCTGAATTATCTAATACGCTGTAACGGATATCTTCTGTTAGTTCTTTTGGTAAGTTATTCAAATCATAACTTTGATTATCTAATGTTAATATTTTCATAATTTAATCTATTGCAATCCTCTCTATTGTGAATGGGTACTTCGCTTCTTTGTAAAACTTTTTACGCTGTGTAAGATGGCGTTTGGCAAACTTACATCTGCTTGTGATATCCCATATTTGGACATGATCTTTGTCCTCTGCTTTTCTAATTCCTCTGCCAATTGACTGAATAACACGTACAAAAGACTTACCAGGCTCAATAAGAACAAGATTAAATATGCGAGGAATGTTAATACCAACTGCGGCAACACCATAAGTTGCAATAATAACCTTATTAGTTGATTCTTTAATTTCATCATAATGCTCTTTACGTTCTTCACCTTTGGTTTCGCCAGAGATGAAGACACTTCCATTTATATTACATTGTAACATATTTCCTGCGGAAATCCTATCAACAAGTATCAAAGTATTACCACTTTGGCTAATTTTTTCAATCAATCTACCAATCCATTCTAAACGCTTTTCGCTCGTTGTTAGATATTTTAATTCTTCCTGGTATGTTTTGAACTCTTGTGTGTCATCAGTTTGAATAATATTAATATCACATTGTGCCAGTACACCCTTATCTTGTAAATCACTTGCACTAATATTGTTAATTACTTCTCCTAGTCCTGCTCTGATACCTTGGAACTCAAATTGTTCTTTGGGTATAGTTCCTGTTAATCCCCAACGAATTGGAACGTGTGCAAAGTTTTGTGTAAGTAGTTGCTTCAGAACATCTGCTTTTGCTTGATGAACTTCGTCAACAATAATGCAACGAACATCTGCCATTGCTTCTTGGAATGTAATTACTGCTTCTTGATTTTTTGTTTTCTTACTTAAGATATTCAAACTCTGCCAAGTACAGATGGTATGTGTTCTGCCTAGTTCTTTTCTATCACCAAAGTAAACACCAACATCTAATCCGCAGTTTACATAATCTTCTTCTGTTTGTGTAACAAGACTTTTATTAGGTACAATCACAAGACTGCGTCCATATGGTTCACACAAATGAGATAATGTTGCAGTAATAATTGTTTTACCCGCACCTGTAGCAACTTCTTGTAATGATTGTGGGTTAGATAAAAAATTATTAACAACATCTAACTGATAATCACGTAAACGAATAGGTTGTCCTTCTGCTGGATGTCCTTTAGGCCAGCAAGTATCTCCCCAATAGTCTTCTTTAATATGATTAAATTTTAGTTCAGTAGGTTGTCTTTGATCTTCAACCTCAACGTATACACCTTTGTTTTCTAGTTCAACTAGCACTTCCTCTAGCATACTTACATAAGTAGTTCCACCGAGTCCGAAAAAACTAACGGTACCATCCCATCGTCCTAATTTATATGCTGGCAAGTAACGAGCATACGGAATCTCATACTTAAATTTATTAGATAAATGTTTTCTCATTGAAAGGTCTAACCCTTCAAATTTTACATTTACTTCGTCTTTAATTACTAATTTACAAGATGCCACTTAATTAATTCCTTTGATTAATGTAGTATTATACATTACTAATGGTTTATTTTCAAGATAAATTTGTGTTTTATAATGTGCAGGTTTGATTGCTAAATCTACAATAATAATGTCTGCTTCTACATTATCTTTAACAAATGTTTTTGGAATACGCTCATTAGTAATTAACACCTTTTTATTTGGAGAATATTCGTTTACGTTTTCGTTTTTAATAAATTCGTTTGCTTCTTTATCTTTTTTATATCTAAAACAAACAGCAATGTCATTTTCATTAATGCCATTGTCTTTTAAGTTTTTGATCCATAATTTAAGTTGCTCAGGATCGGCTGATTGAACAAATATAATTGTTGTTGCTGTTTTACTAATGGTATCAATTAACTCGCTTACAGGATACTTTCGAAAATCGATATTAACTTGAGTTTCATCACCAAGCATGATCTTATCATAGTACGTTTGCTTACCATATAACTCTACAATAGAATCGTCATACGCTACACAACCTCTTTTTCTTGCCCACATAACAGCAGTCCGAACATCATTGATTGTAGCAAGATTGTTTTGTTCTTCATCAGATAATAAAATATTTTCTACATAAAATTTATTATTGTATTTTAGAATAGGATAGTATTGTATTCCATCTTTTAATACTGCTTCTATTTGTTCATACTTGTCTAGAATTTCTCTATCAATTGAAAAGTTTTTTCCTTTAATTTGTTTGAACATAAAATCTAAATTAGGCTCATTATAATCAAAGTTCCATTCTTTTGTATCGGGTTGATAATCACCTCGCTTGTAAGGAACCTTTTTACGTTTTTTAAAAGCATTTACTAGGTCAGGAATAAATGGACTTTTACAAACAAGTTTCTCGCCGTCAACATAAATGCTTTTAGTTTTATCAATTACTCTAAATGGATTTTTATATATTTTTTCAGCGAGAAGTTTTTCAATGTCAAATCCAACATTAGTTAATGCTCCTGAATACTTTTTAAGTAATCGCTCGGCAATAGTTCCTTGTTTTTCTGTAAGTGCTAACCCGCTATCTAACTGAGTTGCTAGGCTTCTAGCAATCGGATGATCATATGGCTGTATACTAATGGGTTCAAATACAAATCCTAATCCTATAGTTCCGCCACCGAGATATATTACAGCATCTTCGATGCAGTTGGTAAAATTATCTGGAAGTTGAAATATGTTACTCATATTGACTACGTCACCTATGTTTAATTTAAATTATTATACTATGTATTATAGCACAAAATTATTTTTTTGCAAGAACTAATTCCTGCAATTTTGGTAATAATTGCAATAAAGGTTCACCATTTTGAATTTCTTCTAGTGTCCATTCCGTATATGCTAGGTCATTTAACCATTGTGTTCTATCAGGTTTTATTGGATTATTAATTGTTGTAAGATCTTGATTACCTACATCCCAGGCCAAACTTTCCGGACCAACAAATACAGGAACTCCGCCAATTACTGCTTGGGTGGCAGGGTTACTGCTCCAATTAACAACAGCATGGGCATTGTGAAAATCAAAATCAAAATCGTCGTATGATCCATCTATCTTTAAAGGAGTTTGTCTTGTTACATTAATAAATTCTATTTCAATCCAATCAAGTCTTGATCTAGGATGTTCTCTAATTATGATAGGCTTGGCTGTGTATTTTCTAATAGTGTCAACGGTATTGTACACCCAAGTACTCGCTGGAGGCATATTACGCCATTGATGACTATGAGGATTTTGACAGCATATGATTATATCTCTACCTGTTTGCCACGGCTTTAATTCTAACCCAAACTTTTTTGCTCTGTCATCGGGTTTACCCTTTTCTCCGAAGTATGCTTCTCTATTAATACCATTGATTCCAACCTTCCAGGTTGAATTTCTTTTTATTCCGCCTACTTCTAAAACTATAACTGGAATATTATTTTTTTGACAATGATCCCATATCGCTTTATTTTTACTCATGCGACCGTTCCATAGTATGCTCCATATAACAGCAACATCATAATCGTCATGTTCGATACATGCGTGTTTGGATAAACTTTTTGCGAAAGCATCAAACACGGGTACTGAATTTAATGCACCATTTTCTCTAAATAGTTTGAATCTCATCAACAAGTTCCTTATAGTCTTCCGATAGTCTGTAGTATTCACTAAAGAAAATATCAAACTCTAACATTATTTTTAACAAGGATTTGTCAATGCCTAAGTGTTTAACTTCTTTAGGTACGTGCCTTGCTTGTGTTTTTTTCTTTCCTACAGAGTTATTCCATGCACCCATTTCTTTTCCTGCTTGTGCAATTTGTTTATAACTTCTTCCTGTTTTTTCTTCCCAATGTTTAAGTTCAGTTAAACTTTCAAGTTTTAATAATCGCTGTTGTGTATTACCAAAGTAACTAAAATGCCAACCGCCGTCTTCGATTACAGGAGGTAGATTTTCTTGAAATGTTTTAGATTTTTTAAAAGTAATTATATCATTAATTAACGGACTTTCGCCTACTAAATTTTTTACAAGGCAACCTCTTGTTCCGTACCATTGATCACCGTATCTAGCACTCCAGTGAACATGGACCACACGATACATCTGTTTAAATGCAAACCAATAGTTGTTGTTTGCTACTTCCTTTGCTTCATCTAACTTATCAATGCTCCAAAACTCATCAATGTCGCTGAATAAAAACAAGTCGTCATCGTTTGCAATTTCTTTTGCTATAAATGCCATAGCATTTTTAGTTCTTCCTTCGGGCCATTTCCATTTCTTACGATCGTTTGTCCATTCAACAGGATGCTCAATAAATTTGTAAGTAATTTTGTCTTTTATATTTTGCGGAAGTTTTTCTAATAGTGTAGGAAATTTTTGATTATTAGGACCTGCTTTCCATGTTAAACTACTTTCTGTAATAACAAAATGATCTACAACATCAGCATAATATCTCAATCGACTTTCTGCTAACTCATATTCATTAAAAAACACAAATGCATCAATAACCTTCATTACTCATTTCCTTTATATAATTTTCTAATTTATGTTTAGGTTGCCATCCTAATTCTTTTGTCTTTTCTGTAACAACAGCAGAAGTCATTCGATTACCTTTTCTTTCCGGAAGCATTACAATATTACCATTAAACATTTTTGCAACTTCTAAAATACTAAATGACTCGTCACTACCAATGCCAAATTCGTCACCATGGCCTTGCTCTCCAATTAATACTAATGCATCGATGATATCACTTACGTGTGTAAAATTTCTTTTTTGCGTTCCTGGTGCAACTACCGTTAGTTCTTTTGTATGTTTCATTTGCTCTATGAATAATGCAATTAATGTTGCATACTTGCCTTGTTTAATTTCTCTAGGACCGTATACATTATAAAAATACGAAATAGCATAAGGTAAATTATACCAGTTACCGTAGTTTTGTACCAGTTGTGTATTTGACGATTTGGTAAAAGCGTATGGAGAAGAGTTTGGACCCAAGTCACCGTATTTTGTACTACTACCACTATAAACAATCTTGCAATTATGTTTTCTAGCAAATTCTAATACTTGGAATGTTCCAATAGAGTTATACTCATGTACGATATTAATATCATCAAAACTTTGTTCAACTCTAGAATATTCTCCTAAATGATAAATCAAATCAGGAGATAATTTAACCAAACTATCAATGTTGTGTGTATTACCTTTTATGTAAGTAACACCTTCTACGTGATTATCTTCGGACCCAGTAAAATAGTTGTCAAGGCTATAAACAATATGCCCTAATTGCCATAATCTTTCACATAAATGGCTTCCGACAAATCCTGCTCCGCCTGTAACTAGTATTTTCATTATTTTTGGACCTTGTGTTCTACTGCTAAATATACGTATATTATTTATGGAGAAACTTGATGGCTAGAAAATTTTCAGTTGTTACAACTTTCAATCAGAAAGGTTTAGAAACATACGGACAGCGTATGATTGATAGTTTTGAAAAGAACTGGCCAGACGATGTTTCATTATTTGTGTACACGGAAGATTGTACACCAAAAACCACAAAAAGCAATATTATAGTTAAGGATCTAATGGCAGATCCTTACATTCAAGCATTCAAACACAAATGGAAAGATGTTGATAAAGCAAACGGCAGAGAGAATCCTAAAGGCAGAGTAGATTCGCATAAAGGGTTTAAATGGGACGCTATACGTTTTTGTCATAAAGTATATTCTATTTTTAATTGTGCAAAAATATTACATAGAGGTGAAACTGATGTATTAATTTGGATGGATGCTGATACCTATTGTCATAGTCCAATGTCTGTTAGTTTCTTAGAAGAATTTATTCCTAGTGATAGCACTATAACATATTTTAGTCGAGAACCTAAATGGCCAGAGTGCGGGTTTTACAGCATGAACTTACGTGACGATGTGTGTATTAGATTTTTAAGTAGATTCCAATGGGTATGGGATAACGCCGAAGAAGGAATTTTTACAATGAAGGAATGGCACGATAGTTATGTGTTTTACGAAATTGTAAAAGAGTTTAGAAGCGTAGAAGGTTTTAAAGAACATAGTTTAAGTAATGTATCGATCAAAGGAGAAGGTCATCCGATCATCAATAGTAAAATTGGTGCTTACATTGATCACATGAAAGGTGATAGAAAATTTAGAGGTAAGTCAGACGCAAAAGATTTAAAGATCCAGAGAAACGAATCATACTGGCGAGGCTGATTTATTATGAAAGAAAGATACTTTCAACACTTCAGAGAAATATTATCTGAATTTCGTCCTGAAACTATATGTGAAATAGGAACGCATAATGCTAAAACAGCATTGCAAATAATTCAACATCTAGTCAAATTACAAATTAAACACAAATATACAGGGTATGATGCATTTGAACTTGCTAACAATTCTAGCGACCAAGAAGAAATAAACGGCAAAGGTCCAGGTGATTATAATTTAGTATTAAGTAAATTTAGAAAAATACAGAGCAATCTATTTTCTTTTGAGTTGCATCGGGGATGGACACAGGATACACTAACAGAAGCCGCGTATGATTTTGTGTTTATAGATGGTGGACATAGTTACGAAACGGTTAAATACGATCATAGTAAAGTTGAAAAAAGCAAAATTGTTATATTTGACGATTACGAAATTCCAGATGTTCAAAAGTATTTTGATGAATATGTTTGGAAAAATCAAATCGAACAGGTCGATTGGAATTTAAAAGAAATAAAAAAACAAAACAAAACGGTTTTTACGTTTATGCCTAGGGAAGATAAAAAGAAAGATTTTGTATTAGGATCTCCAGGAATGCACCTTCAACCGGTTATATTTAGAATGGAGAACGAATAATGTTAAAAATTAATTTTTCAGAGTGTACAAATTTAGAAGAAATGTATAATCTAGTAATGCAAGAAATGCCTAAAGCACACGGTCCTGGATACGAAAAATACATATCAAAAATTAGAGAATTCATTAGAGAAAACAATATCAAAACATTTAGAGAAACAGGAACCAACCAAGGATGTTCGACGGTGAGTGCTATGTTATCTAAACCAGAATACATTGAAACCATTGATAAAAATACATTAAACATCGCAAGAAGAGAATTACTAGAAGAATATTGTAAAAAAGAAAATATTGAGTTTAGTGTAATTACATCAGATACCGGTGGATACTATCCTAAGAAACCTGTTGAGTTTACTTTTATTGATTGTAAACATAAAAGAAAACACGTAATGGTTGTTTTTAATATACACAAAAATACAACTAGTAAATTTATAATGTTCCATGATACTAATCATCCTGGACTTCCTGGTGTTAGTGTAGCAGTTAATGCAATTATTAAAGAAAACAAAAATACATGGGAAGTACACGAAATTAATACAGACAACGTTGGATATACAATTTTAAGGAAGAAGTAATGAAAAGATCCGGCGATTGGTTTGTAACTGATAGCGAACTTAGAAAAGCAAGACAGGCATTAGAACAACCAAAGAATAATATTACATGGGAAGGTGATTTTATCGACGACCTAATTAACCTTTCTAAAACTAAAGAAGTTGCACTAGACATCGGCGCTAACTTTGGCTTTTGTACATACAAGTTTAGTAATTTTTTTAAACAAGTAATTGGATTTGAACCGGTCAAAGAAGTTTATGATTGCTTGGTTGAAAATATAGACAAAGATAATTGTATATTGCATAACTATGCATTAGGAAATAAATCAGATCTAGTTTTAATGTTGAATCAAAGAAAAAGGCAAGGACAAAATCAAATTATAGATAATGTTGTTGCTAAAGAAATGCCCTCTAAAAAATCTAAAGGATCTAAGTTTGAAATCATTGAAAACGTACAAGTGAAACCATTAGATGAACTTAATTTGCAAAATATATCTATGATAAAAATCGATGTTGAAGGTTTTGAAGGAAACGTTATAGAAGGCGCAAAGGAAACTATACGTCGAAATAAACCTATTATGGGTATTGAAAAAACTTCTATTGATAGTCTTTTTACAAAACGCGAAGTAAATATCGATAAGCAAATGGAAGAACTAGGTTACTTTCATTATAAAACATATGGAAAGCACAGCACAAATAATATCTATCTTCCTAAGGAGTATGCATGATTATAATATCCGGAGGCAATGAATTAAGATTCAACTCTCAAATCAATCATAAAAATTATGCTGATAATCAAGGAGTAGAGTATAAAAATTATACAGGCATTCAATATGATCAAGGACTTATTAAGCGGCCTCATTATATTAAAATATATTCATTACTTGACGCATTGAAAACACACAACGAAGTTATGTGGATAGACGACGACGCATTTTTTGTTGATTTTGATTGGGATTTTCGAAAAATATTTGAAGTATCAGATAAGCCGTTTATACTTAACAAAGGATGGTCAGTTAAAGCATACACTCCTATGTTTAATAGTGGCGTAATGTTTGTTCGAAAAAATAAAGAAGTAATTAAAATGCTTGAAGAAATTCCAAACATTCATGTCGATGTATTAACAAAAGAATGGAAGCAAGAATGGGGTAGAGGGAAAGGAAATGATCAACCTAGATTAATTTATTTGTCTCAAACAAAGTACGGACATTTATTCGACATGTTAGATAATAACAAATATAGATTTAATCAAAGACCTAGTCATGCTATGCATAGTAAAGCACACATAGTACATTTTGCCGGAGCAACAGATAAAAAGCAACCTGCTATCGACGACTTTGAAGCACGAATGAATATAGATTTGCTAAAACCTATTAAGGTAGACGAAAAAGGCCGAAAGCCGAGATATTATAATTTCTAAACGTACTTTCGCATGTGTGACCAACATGCCCCGTTAGATAGTTCTTCCATATTCCAATGACTAGCACATAATTTCCATAACCATTTTTCTCTTTCTGGTCTATTTGGATTTTCAATTTGTGATAGATCTGTGTTTGCTAATTCACCTGCTTGGCAATGTTCTGGATCAGTAGCAAAGATTGGAACACCGTGTAGTAATGATGCAACGGTAGGACTTGAATTTTTTACAACCATTGCCCAACATTTGTTAAGATCTTCCGCTAAAGGTTTGTATTTAGGACTTACCGTTACTTGGTATTGTTGAGCAAGTTGTTTACCTTGTTGTTCGTGCATCCGTGTTCCAGGATGTGTTCTAACAACAATAGGACGATCACTATATTGTCTTATAGTTCTAATAGTGTTAGATAACCAATTGATAACCGATTCTCCTCGCATACTCCAGCCGCCTTCGCGTTGTAAGCAAATTAAAATATGTTTACCTTTGTGCGAGTACGGAAGTAATTCTAAATTATAACTATTTTTAATCCTATCCCAATGCTCAGAAGTTTCCACATCTTTATTACAATAATCTCCTGTATTTGGAAATATACCATCAAAACTAAAACGTAACATTTCTGTATTATTGTGTTCACTGCCTGTAGCAAAACTAAACATATTGCTATCAATAATAACACAGCGTTTAGGAGGTTTTGTATTTTGTTCTAATATTTGTTTTCTGAATTGTAAATGAGGTGCATTCTTACCTGCTTCGTGTACAAACCCTTGTAGTACTGCAACATCGCAATCTACATAAGTCATTCCGTCATGTACAATACCTTGATCGCCTATGCAGTTTACTCCTTGAATAAACTTTTTAAGCATCTCAGGTTTAGCAGGATTTTTATTTCTTGCAGGAATTCCGCCTAAGAAACTTACAACTTTCATTAGAGCATTCCCTTGACTTTATTCCAGAAATTTTCATTTGCTGTTATACATTCATCTAGTGCATCTGTATGTATTTCTGCCTCGTCAAGTGCTTCTAACCAGTCTCCACCTTTTGTTGTTTTTAATTCTACTTTATGTTTGAATCCATAAAATTTAGAACTCCATGGATTAGCAACTAATACTTTTTTACCTAATAGTGTTGCCCAGTATGCTCCGTGGTAACTATTAGTAACAACTGCGTGTGCAGAACCTAGCAACTCAATTGTTTGTTGTAAATTATTACCCGAATTAACAAATCGAGGTATTGGTTTATTTCCAAAGTCTGTTGACTTAATCAATTGTTTTTTGTGTTCGAATATAATAATATCATTTGTTACATTATATTTTTTCTTAAATCCTGGATGCATACAACTAGCACAAGGAACCCATTCATAGTCTGGAAATACATCAAACCATTTATCACCCCAATGATCACGTATTCCGATTAGATCAAACCTTCTAAGTTCTTTTGGATATCTCGGAACGTCTGTTGTTCCTTGAACATTGTGACCTGTACCCCATACTATTCTTGGAGCAGTTGATTCTGGAATTTGATCTTTTGCTTCATCTATCGCTTCTTTTAGTTTACCGTAAAACTTATCATATGCTACTTTGTTTTTAGGATTTTGTAGATACCATCGATGATCCCAGCAGTCTTCTATTTGTGCTCGATCAGGAGATCCAATCATAAATTTAATATTGTCTCCAAAATGTTCATTACCAAATAATCCGCCACCACCATAAATTACGGGCAACTCATCTGAAAATGCTTTTTGTCCAACATGGTCAACGTCGACAACTTCGTATTCATCTTCCTTTAAAAAATATTGTAAAGGATTAGAAGCCATGTCGCCTACATTATTTTGGTCTGTTCTATGTATTACAACTGCTTTTTTGCTCATATCATGTCCTGTGTATATAATTATCTAGGAACTTCGAACCCATCTGCTTTTTTGACTTTACCTTTAAAATGGGTCATATACTCTGATAAAATGGTAAACTTAAAAATAGTATTATGTTTTCGATCTCCTAAATCCCTAAATTTAACTCCGTTATTTTCAAATTCGTTTACAACAGAACCAAAAACGTCACCGTCATAAAAACGTCTTAGTTTTTCGCCTTCGCCTGTTGTATAATATTCGCGATATCTATTAATAAAATTTTGAAATTCGGCGTGTTTTGTATTGATAACATAAAAGCCTGTTTCACCACATAGCACAGGATCGATTTTTTCAATACCATCCTTTGTCTTTTTGTGATCGTAAACAACTGCCATATATGTTGCTAGAGTATCATTGGGACATAAATCCATTAAGAAGTTTTTTGGAACATCATTATATGTTATTACATCACTATCAACCCATATAACACGATCGGCATCGATTGTATTACACATTCTAAGCCACGAAAATGCTTTCATGCTAAAAATTTTAATTCTTTTTTTGTATTCTGTTTTTTGAAAATTGTGGAAATCAATATCCAACTCGTCAAAAGAATGATAAACAACATTGTCATGATTGTTCATTGTAAAGTCTTCGGCAAACACATGGAGTTCAATATCTTTAGGCCAATGTGTTACAAAAGAATCTATGCTTTCTTTTCCTAATTTATCGTAATATTGTTTGTTCTGTGTTGTAACTGCAACTATTTTCATTGTGTTAAAATCCTGTGTGCTGTCCCATCTTTTAATTCATTTATATGGAATTGACCATATGCTAAATGGCATGCCCACTTATAAATCAAATCACTATCGGGGTAGATAGGATTTTCTATTGCTTCTAGTGTATGCGATGTTAAAGAAGAAGCCGCATTTTTTTCTAATGTAAATGCAGGTATTCCGTATAATAATGCTTCTGTTGCCGCAATGCTTTGTAGTGTTACAACAGCGTATGCGTTATTAAATTCTTCGTATATTGACTTATTAACACGTTCTTGACGCTTTGTCTTTTCTCTAATAACAATAGGCCTGTCGGTGTATTTTTTAAGTGTGCTAATAACTTTGTTACGCCACTCATCCATGTTAATACCATAAAACTTTGCAGGCTTATCACTAGGCATAACAACAAGAATATTGCGTCCATCCTTTTTCCATTTTGGAATTTTATGTCTTAGTTTTTCCCAACGGTCTGCTGGTCTATCAACAATAGTGCTATGTTGTAAATCGTTTTTTACAATTCTATGAAACAACTTGTAACCATTAGGATTAATCGACGATTTGTAATTACCAACATATCCACTATCCATATAGTAGAAATCTCGACCGTCTTCCCAACAGCGTTTCATTAATTTATGTTTAAGTATTCCTCTTAATGCAATTGGTTCATTGCTTGATTCATAATCAAATATTTTGTCTGATGTTGGACTAATACCAGCACCTTGAGCAAACATATTGATATATTCATCTGTTCCGTTCTTGCTTAGAAAAATCATTTTTTAACAAAAAATAGACCATGTTTACGCATGAAATATTTTCCCATGGTTGTATTTTTGCGTAGTTCTCTGGTTAGTTCGTCGTCATAACGAAATCCATATTCGTCAAATTTTTCGTGCCAGTACTCTGGTATTTGGCAGTTAACATGATGATTTCCTGGTTTGCCTGGAAGTGCATGAGTAGCAATTACATATTTTGCACTTTGAAATGCAGGCATATAATTAGGAATATATTTTTCATAGACGTGTTCTAAAAATTCAACACTCCACGCTAGGTCGTATTGTTTGGGAGGTTGAAAAACTCCCTCAGTAAAATCAAAATGTATTTGTAAATCATCTTTTAACACTCTCGGATCACCTTCTACACCAATGGCCTCTAATCCTTTAGAACGTGCTAATTCTACTTGACATGCTTGACCGCACCCTACGTCAATCATGCTTTTAATATTAAATTTGTTAATGGCCCAATCTAACGATCCTTCATCAATCCAGCAACGTCCTTCGCCACCGCCTAGGTGTTCTGCAACTTCTATATTTTTGTCCATTTTTTTCCTGTCTTCGCGGCGGCTTGTAACCACAAGTCGGCATAGTCTACATTTTGACAATTATTAAACCAAGGTCCGCCTTCTGTAAAGTGTACTGCTTTTGGTTTTCCGTCTCTTGGCTCTTTATACCATCCCTCTAACCAATTCCATTCATGGCTGATCTTGCCAATCTCTTTATCCTTAAGCCAACTAAAGCGATGCATATACTTTCCTGTTTCTTTGTTAACCATGCTAGGAATAACTTGTGCATTGCTTGGATGACCGCAATTCCATAACACCATAGAACTCCAATTCTTTCTTGGATATAGCAACTGCTGTTTGCCGTCCATCTTAACACCTTCCTTAGGTGTATAGTCATGATGAACACACATCACTGCATACTTGTCATCACGTTGTGCAAATAATTTATCAACATCATCTAACCAAAGAAAGTCGCAATCGCAAAACAATGCCCATCCTTTATAGTCCATTAGATAGGGAATAAGAAATCTTGTAAATGTAAATTCGGTTGAACCCAGGGTGTCGTCACCTCTTTTATAAATGTTTTTTTCTCTTAATTCATTAATTTTAAGATATCTAACATCAATAGGTTCTTCTGTTCGATGTTTTAGACTCCATTCACAAACGTCACTAGCAATAGGTTCTCTACTATCATAACCTATGAATACGGTATTAGTCATTTTGTTCTCCATAGTCGGAAGAAACGCCGACCCTTTCTATGTCATCTTCTATGCAGTTATCTCCATATTGTATTTCCACAACTTTAAGTGGATAGTCACTTTCATTGCATAGTTGATGCCACTCTTTGTTTAATATGTGTAGTGACTCGAACTTGTTGTACTTACCACGTAAATCCAAATCGGTTGACGAATCCAGAGTGTAAACGGTTGCTTCGCCCTCGCTTACAAACCAGTGTTCTGCACGATCTTTATGCCTTTGCATTGATAAACGCTGGCCTGGATTAACGGTTAATTCTTTAACTTTAACTTCTGATCCTACTTCAAACAATACTCTATAATATCCCCAAGGTCTTTGTGTTTTTGGATATTTGTAATCTTCTAATATCCAACTGCTTGAATTCTTTTTATCTTCGCCGCCCACACCAAATTCAAAGGATAAGTTTTGATCTGGATGTGACATTTCTGGAATATTGGTTGATGTTCTATCTCCACCGTTGGCAAAGATAATGTGTGCTTCTGGATATATTAATCTAGCATTGTTAATTGCTTCAAGTGCAGTATCATCGTTATCGTCGAACAAAAACATACCATCAACCATGTCAAGATGTTTAACAATTTGTATTCTTTCTGTGCTTGGCATAAAAGGTCTGCCCTTTTTACGTGTTAACCAGGCGTCGGAATTAACACCAACTAGAAGTTTATCTCCTAGTTTTTTTGCCGCTTTAAAATATTCGATATGACCGGAATGTAGTGGATCAAACCCACCGGTGACTAGTACTATGGTTTCCATAGTAATATTTATTTGTAGCAATCTGCCACAAGGTATTTGTTGAATTCTTTAATATTATAGTTTGAAAAGTGTTTAGATAATATTGTATTAAATGACTCTTTATTATATACCCGTTGCCATCCATGATGTACTTTTGGTCCTTTGATGGCTAATACCATGATAATAAATCTATTACATGAATGTTTGATTCTGTTTAAAAAATTATTAGGATCATCCAAATATTCAAGTACACCTAATACTAGTCCTAGATCACCGGTTTCATGTATTTCAAATGTTACATCATTAAAGTTAAGTTGAATGTCGCTTGTTGTTTCTTGATCAAACCCTATATATGATTTAAAATTAAAGTAGTTGCATATAGACTTATCACCACAACCAAAATCTAAAACATTTAAGTTATCTATTTGATAATCTTTTAAGAAACGATTTCTGTCACTCCACACAGGTTCAGTCAAAGTAAACTCCTTTTAAATGTTCCCATGCAACACCGTTGTTTAATTCGTTACTATTCCAAATCATATATCCAGCATCATGACACCATTGTGTTCTATCAATGTTTATATTAGGGTTTTCAATATTTTCTAATTTGTTTTGATTACTAATATCCCAAACAATGCTTTCGTCGCTTAATGGAAAAGATGGTATTCCTTCGAATGTACTTTCTACTAGAGCATTGCTGTTATATCCAACAACTGCCCAAGCATTTTTAAGATCGTGTTCTAATGACTCGCCTCCTTCCATTTTATTTCTTTGATGGAATACTTCGGATATTGAAACTTTGTTTTCTTTAGAAACAAATTGTTTAAAAGGAACTTTTGCTTTGTGAACATGCGGTCTTATTACAATAGGTCTGTCTGTATATTTTCTAATATTAGTAATTGTTTCGTCAATCCAATTGTAGTATGTGCCGTAATCGGCATACATTTTATTAAGAGTACTATCGCCACCTTTTTGTAGCAACAATAATATGTGTTCTCCTCTTAATCTCCAATCCTTTACTTCTAATTTTTGTAATTTTTTAATACGATTCCATCTATCCGGCGGACTATTTTTATTATTAAAATTGCCTTGTCGTAAAAAATGTCCCCAACCTAATCTATAGTAATGATTTTCTAAATCACCAACAGGAAGTATATTTTTTCTAAATGGGTTACTTTCGCAAACTAGTGTAGGTTTATTTGCTTGGGTTATGTAATCGTATTCAGGAGCGGCTTTCGTTTTACTTTTTTTTACATTGATTTGAAAGAATGCGTCGGCAGATTCCTTTAATGGATCATCGTAATCAATTATATGCCAATTAGGGATTTTAAAATCAACAGGAAAATATCTGTTAATAAATCCTCTGAAAGCAACTACTCTAGGGGGTGTCATATAAAAAACTTCCTGCGATAATATTTTAAATTTAGAATTAAACTACTAATGTGTATATTTACCGGAAGCCATCCTTGCCTAGTTGTAAAGTCTAATAACTTGTTCGCACCGTTTGGACTAATTAGATATGCTGATTGATTCTTTAATGAGTTTTCCAAAAAGTCGTTAAAATTTTCCCCGTGTTTTTTATTGGGTTTTAATTCTTCTAAAATATTTTCAAAATCGTTTTCGCCGTCTGAAAAATTAATAACATCATCTAAAAAGTGAAGAATATTGTAAGGTATTGGTACTATTTGATAGGCATCGTCTTCAATAATTAGATAAGGTTTATTTTGTTCTGACGTTGCTTTCCATACTTTATGATGTGAATAATAACGAACAAATGTACTATCTGTTTTATCTTTGCTTTGTCTAAACGGGGAAATATGATTGTCCGCAGTGATGCTACCTACACGTTCTTCTGCGTTGTCTTGTATATATTGAATTTCTTTATAGCCAAACTCTTTACAGCGTTCGTAACATCGTGTGTAGTTTGTTGAGTTTTTATCTTTTGTAATTATACAAACGTTATATTGATGCATCTTCCATTCCTGCTACACGTAGTTTAGTGATATTAGTTATCTGCCATTGTTTCATGTCAATGCCTTTTAAGATACCTAACCACTTGTTACGTAACAGGGCAAACTCGTTGATAATTTTTTCCATATCAACCACGTCTGCTTCGCCATCGACATACTTTTCTACATCGCGGCTACTTAATGCTCTTTGATAATTTTCTAAATATTGTTTGAAGAATTTTGATTTCATTCTTCGAAGTTCGATGTTAAGGTATTCTAGAATCGCCTCAATTTCCTGTAATTGCCCGAAACGCTTTTCAACAACGCCTGGAAGCGATGCCGCATTCTTTTCAAGATTGCCTTTTAAAGCACACTCAATTTTTGCGTCAGTTAACTCATTCTCATACCAAACAATACAATCAGGTACGTTTGCTATGTCTTGAGAGATTCTAGAATACCAATTAATCATCTATTACCACTCTTCTTCATCGTTTAAGTCATCATCATCGTCATAACTTTCGATTGGTCCCAATGCTTCTGCTACCGCTTCTTCTAAATAAGGATCAGCATTGCCTAGTGTTTGAACTACCTCTTCCGGTACACCGTTGTCGATGCACCAGTTGACGTATTGCACAGCAATTTGTTCTTTATTTTTCGGATCGATATGTGCCGAAAACATATCCCAAAGATCAATAAGTTGTTCTTCGTTATGCATTTCCATCCTCGATTATCTCCTCTGAAATAGGCTCATCAGCAGTTACCTCCGCTGTGCCTTCAGAGTACTTATCATTAATGTTCTGATAATCCTTCATTATGATATCGAGTTTTTCTCCGGTCCAATCTTTACGATAATGTAAAAGTTCCTCTCCTGTACTAGTAACATATTTCAAACGATTACCTTGTTGTTTTAGTAATCCTTCTTTTTCAAATAAATCTACTAGACCTGAGTAAGGATCCATACCTGTTTCATATGGAATCTTCACTTGTACACCTTCAAAAGGTTTTGCGTAACGTGTTTTCATTACCTTACAAGCGGCTCTGATACCACGTACATCTGTTACCTTTTTACCTTCTTCATCTTCTTTCAGTTTCAACTTTTTCATTGCTACCACAATAGATGAAGCATACACAAAGCCTTGTCCTCCACTGATTTTATCATCAGGATCGAACATGTCTTGTGAAGCGTATGTGTGATTGGTACATACCATACCTACGTTGAAACTACCAAACATATTAACGCAGTTACGTACAAGTGCTGTAAGTGCCTTAGGTTTTCTACCCATATCACCTTTCATATCACCCTTACTAAACTGATCAACATCTGTTGGAGTTAACAACATACCCAACGAATCAATTACAAATAGTACCTTAGGACGATCATTGGGGTCAACACCTTCATAATCGTTACGGTAGTCTTTCATAAACTCGCTGATAGTTTTTGCTACGTCATCAATCATACTCATTGATAAACGCAGTAATTTATCTTCTTCTGTTTTTACACCTAGTGCGTGAAGCCACTTTTCATCAAGTGCATTCTCTGAGTCAATTAGTACTACAAAGATACCTTGATCCTGTGCGGCTTTCACAATATTTCCACTAGCGAAGTAAGATTTACCTGCACCAGATTCGCCGGCAAATACGGTCACCTTACCAAGTGGTACTCCTTTATGGAAGTCACCACTGATAAGATGATTCAATGCGTAATTACCAGTCGAAACCCAGTCAGTAGGATCGTTAAAACCCATACCAAGGCCTGTAATGCTTTTGGTTAAAGTTTTACGAAATTTACTAACGTCAAATGGTTTCGCCATTGTTTACTCCTTATGATTGACGGTCACGGATCATTTTTAAAATGTCCTGAGCACGTTCACTTGATGGTTTATCTTCAGTTGTTGCAGTTGACGCTTCAGGAGCACTTGGTGTGCCTGATTCATCTCTTGTAACACCTGCGTTTGCATCTTCCTCTTTAGGAGTCATTGGTGCAGTTTTAGTTTCTGCGATCGGCGCCGCTGGTTTTGAAGAATTTGGATCACCAGTTGGAGCACTCATGCCTGGAGCACGAAAGTACTGACCCCAACGATTTGGATCATATGCTTCTCCATCAACAGATGCTTCAAACATCTCTTGAATAACCTTAACTTCAACTTCGCCTGGTTTCTTAGGTAGAAAATCATCTAAGTTGTGTAAACCATGCGTGTCAATTGCCGCTTTTTCTTCATCAGTCAAAGCACGTTCTCTACGTGACCATTGTGATGTTGAGTAATCAGCATACCCACCTTTAGAAGTTTTCTTAATTCTAAAGTCTACACCTCTTACATAATCTGTAGGAAGTTCTTCCATCTCAGGATCCATTAATGCACCCTTAATGATTTGGAAAATTTGTGGACCAATAATAAAACGTCTAATTGGATTTTCTGGTTTGCTGTCTTCGTTTAGCGGATCATCTGCTACAAAGCCTTGGAAAATGTAAGAACGTTTTTTCCAATACTTACGTCCTTGATCTTCCAATGCTGGATCTTTAAACCATCCACGTACTTCTGAAAGTACCGGACAAGTTTCACCATACATTTCCATACAAGGAACGTTAACGGTAACTGGACGAGAGTCTGTTTGACCTTTTATACCAGCAAATGGAAGTTTGATCATTAAACGTTCTTTCCAAAAGAAAACGTTGTCTGAATCAGCATCTGGTAAGAAACGAAGTACTGCTTCAGTACCTTCTGCCATATTCCAATGTGGGTAAATTGCGTTGTCGCCGCCGCTTTGTTGATTTGAACCACCGCCTTTGCGGTCTTCTTGTTCACGTAGTTTTGCACGTATTTCTGCTAATGTTGCCATAATATAAGCCTCCTTTAATTTGCCTGTTTTTGTGCCTGTTGTAGATATGAAGTAACCTAACAACATATCTATATTATAGTTATCTTTTCTTACAAAGTCAACTATAAATTCTGAAATTACTTAATTAATTTTGCCAATTTACTTTTGATGTACTCAAGATCTTCGTTTGTTCTCATTAGTGCTTTTTTAACACTAGGATGATCTGACAAACCTTTAGCAATTTTTTCAATCACTTCAACAGCGCCTGAATAGTTGCCGCCTTTAAATCTTGGATCGTTCAATACACCAAATGCCATTTTAATTTCTTTATCTGTGTAGCCTTGATTATCTTTTTCTTCATCATCTTCGTTTGTTTTGGCCATAGCCTTGCGTACTTCCTCTGGACTCATCTCAAGTTCTTTTGCTATTTCTTCATCGCTGTGTCCTTTGGATTTTAGGCTGTGCATATACTTAATGCTACCTTCTTCCACATCACTATCGTCGTCAGCAAGTTCTATCCTTTTTCCTGATAGTTTGGATACAAACTTCTCGACTAGATCCCCTACGGAATCACCAAAACGCTTACGAGCGGAAATAACCACGCCAGTTTCGCCTCTTGGAAACGCTCCAGTTTCTTTGTCATAGAATGAGCGAACAAACTCAATGATGTCTTCGGTGCTGGCTTTTTCGTCTTTAGGTTCTTCGTCGTCACCTGCCAATTTCATAGCACCATCTTTACCGATAGTAACATCAGTTGTATCATCTGATTCACCGTTAAATGAATCGATATCACCTGAATCATATTTTGCTGGCATTTTTAAATCGCCAAAATCTAAATCTTGTAATGCTTCAGGATCATTTTTTTCTAGATAAGAATAAATTAAAGGTCTTGCACAAGAATCGCTATCTTTTTTAGCAAGTGCCTTTAACTGGTCGTTTAGATCGTTATCGTCTATAATTCCTTTAAGACTTGATAACGCATTTGTAGCATCTGGGCCAACACTGAAATGTTGTTTTACTAATTTTTGTAACATTTCAATTTTTTGTTTATCCATTGCTTCATCAACAACAGAGTCTGCCCATGTTTCAAATTCTCCATAAGGTGAACTATCTTCTTTTTGTTTTGATTCGTACTCATAATCGTCTTGAGCGGCTTCAAGTGCATCTTCGTGATCGCCACCGCCTGGTTGCACCATGTACGTAGCAAATTCGTCATCCACTTTGGCGTTGCCATCGTATTCTGATTCGCCTCTTAATGAATTTGGATCTACCTTGCCATTAACTACTTTG
>Ga0255770_10001278_pt1 | contig 23363 bp, 20 predicted proteins | sample 071ome_22_FD_179968 | JGI IMG/M metagenome (GOLD analysis project Ga0255770, IMG submission 179968) | Coastal salt marsh microbial communities from the Groves Creek Marsh, Skidaway Island, Georgia - 071404AT metaG (version 2) | ecosystem: Environmental > Aquatic > Marine > Intertidal zone >...
TGAATGTTCAGACCCTTCGAATCTCGACACTGCTTGAGTACACGCACCGTATCCAGAGCGGTGATGCTCACCGCACTCCAGAAGGCGCAACAGGAACAGTTCAAGCTTAAGGAACCTGACTGACGCGTAATGGAGGACGAAAATTATTTTTTATTTGACTTGCCTACAATAGTAGTTTGCTATAACTACAAAAGTAGGCAGCCTACCAAATTTAAAGGAAATGCAAAAAATCAAAGTAACACAGAAAACTTCCCTTCCCGACCTATCCGACAGTCAACTTGAGATCATGCAAGAGGTCTGGAAAAGAGATGAAACAACGGTCAGCGATGTCTGGGAAGCGTTGCTGACCAAACGCAAAATCGCTCGCAATACCGTGCTAACCGTAATGGACCGTCTCACTCAAAAAGGATGGCTCAAACGTCGTCTCCAAAAAGGAGTCCACCTATACGCGGCCACCACCGCCCGTAAACGCACTTTAAGCGACATGGTTAATCAAATGATCGACAAGGCATTCGCTGGCTCGAGCGAAGATCTGGTCCTAACTCTCCTTGAAAGCCGCGAATTGACCAAAGAAGAATCCGAGCGTATCCAAACCCTCATCCAAAACGCCGAAAAGAAAGGTAAAAGCAAATGAACAACTCAACCTTATTCGACCTCTTCATCCAATGGATGTCCGTTTCGACGGGATTGATCCTGATAGGAGGCATCATCGCGCAGGGAGTCTTTCGAAAGAGTGCGGTTTGGCGGCACCATATCTGGTTGAGGATTTTGGCTGCGGTGCTGCTGGTTCCGTCACTGACATGGTTGTATTCGATTTTGAACATGGGCACGGTCATCACTTGGGATCGGTTTGTTCCTCAATCGGCCGAGCAAAACTTAAGTCAAACCGCAACCACTGCTGATAAAGAGATTCTTGCACTCACCACCACTTCCACAACATCAATCATTCAAACAAAAGCTCCTACGGTTACCGGCAGGACGAATAACGCACATCAGAGCGATCTTTTAGTTCAGCCTCATAGCTCCACATGGATACCAAAGCCTGAAGTCCAGGCAATGATCCTATGGATCTGGGAGGCAGGTTCCATTCTTCTGGCTTTACGATGGATAGTTGGTGCCCGGCGCTTGGCAAGCATTGTCAATCAGTCAACACACGTAACCAACCGAAGAGAAAGGGACGCCCTCCATCGGGTGTCTGACGCATCGGGTTTGGGACGGATGCCGGAGCTGCGACAGTCTTTAAGCATCCGAACCCCAATGGTGGTTGGAACCTGGAACCCCTGCATCCTTTTACCGGACACAGAAACATTGCAGGAAACGGAGCTGCAACAAATCCTGGAGCACGAATGCGCCCACATCAAGAGGCTCGATTCCTGGATTTGGACTTTGCAGCGGATAGGTCGGCTCGTCTTTTGGATCAATCCTTTGTTCCACTGGCTTCACACCGAACTCAATCGTGCGCGAGAAGAACTCTGTGACAATCATGTTCTCAAAACCTGGAGCGGATTGGAATACGCCAAGACCTTATCCAGAATTTCAAAGATCTGGACCACTCCAAACGTCATACAAGACGGCCTGGCCATCGGCTTCCGAAAGCATCAGCTTGTTCAACGTGTGGAATCGATCCTTGATGAGAGCGTTGATCATCGGATGGGTTTGAGGTCAAAAGGGAGATTTTTCTCCGCTACTTTCATCGGTGTATTGACATTGACCAGCATCACTGTTGTTTCTGGATTATACGTGGATACTCCGCGTATCACCTCTGCCAAAGAGGCACAACACGATGGACAAGTTCTTCAATCTTCACAACAAATTGCCCCAGTGGTGCCCAAGTTGTATCCGGCAAATCTTGAGCCCTACATGCATGAACATATTTTGGGAAGAAAATTGGAGATCTATCCTTGGGTGGAGGAATCAGATTACCACAGGATTTCAAGAGATTTGTTGGAATGGCCAGCGATGCAGGTATTCTCTATCAGCCTCAGGGGAACCAATGGTGTCCTGGTTTCCAAAGAGTTTGCCAAAGCTTTCGGATTATCGATAGAGCAGGTTGCGGAGGTGAATCAGGTTCTGGCAGACGACTTTCATCAATTGAGTCTCCTCGAATTTTCAGGGCTCATCAAACAGGCAGAGAATCATCCACAGAACATTCAAACTGGAGGACTTGTGAAGAAGATTATGGAGGCGCATACTTTCGTTCGCTCGAGTTCCAGTGATCAAGAGAAAGTGGACGCCATTCGTGCAGACACCAAAACGAGAATGGAAACCATCATCGGCAAGGAACGGTCCGACATATTCTGGCAAGGATCCCTCCCTTTCAACATGCCTCTATTTAGCAAGTATTTTACCTTCCGCCTTGAAGATTTAGGAACACAACTTGAGATTGGTCTTCACCGAGCCTCAGGGAGGGGAAGCATGAATGGACGACCTCTTCCACACGAATGGGATCATTATGCTCCTGCCATGATGCAACCGATACTGTCCCGTTGGCGAAGTTTGGTCCGGGAAAGTCTGAACGATGATGATGAGCCTATTTTAATTTTTCATGATGAAGTGCCGGAGGATTATTCGGAATTGACCGCTTCTGGCGTCGTCTGGACGGATCACGCTTCCTTTGTGGATCTTCCGAAGTCCACGATCTCGACACTGGGTCTTTCTGGACTGGATATATTTCAACGGATTTCTCTGGATGCGATTGCTCTGGCTGGATTGACTGAAGAGGATGTAAATTTCGTTACGGCGCAGTACGGCGATTTTGAAAACCGGTTCCAGGCGTTGGAAAAATTACATTTCCACCCCATCGAACACCCGGAATACAACTATCAACTGGACTCGTTCCCTGAGGAAGCGGATAAGCTCAAGAGCCAATGGATGGATGTGCTGATTGAAACATTTGGCCAATTCAGGGGTAAAATGATCAACGACCTCATGCGGACCAGACTCTCATTTATTCAGCAAGAACAACTACGGATGAAAGAGCTCGAAAAGGATCCTTCAAATGAATTGTTGTTATTGAGGCCCATGCTGCATCATCTCTGGGTGAATGAAGGTAATAAAACCTTTCGGGTAAAGTTCACAAAACTTGGCGACGATCGTTGTGAGTTGAAGTATGTGAATTCCAAGAATGTTCAAGGAAGTATGACCGGTTCGATCGATCGATTGCCACAACCCTTCAAGCATTTACTCTATCCGAAATTCGCCGCTCCTCCGGAGGGAGCATTCTGAAGCATCCGGGTTTTGGATCCATTCTATGTCTTCAAAGTATTGCATCATTCGTCGTCATGTGATGAAATACTACAGGGCAGCAAGGTTTAAACCATTAAGGCGAGACGAACATGCAGTCATTAGGACGATATACAAAGCCCGTCATCTGGGGAACGTTACTCGTTCTCGGATGCGTTTCATCGTTCCAGGCGGGCAAGAAGAAACCAAAACCCCAATACAAGGGCCAGAGTGTCAGCTACTGGTTGGATCATTTGCACAACCACGATTTTTACCAGCTACCGGATTTTGTGAATCAAGAAGCGTTGAACGCGCTACAAGCCATGGGCAGCGACGCGGTTCCTTATCTGACTTCGGCGCTCAAGGAGAGAACTTACCGGAAACGAAATGTCGTCGCCGAATTCTTTCGATCCACCGGCCAATCAAAGTACCTCAAGCCGTTCCGTAGCCTGCTTCCGCGTAACCGTAAAAGGCCCAGCGGCGACTATGATCTTATGCTGAAGGTGCTGGGGGATATGGGACCTGAGGCTTATGGGGCCATTCCTTTTTTGATCGAAGAAGTAGAACAACCTCAACACTTTCATATGGGTAATCGTGGTGAAGTTGCGGAAGCGCTCGAAAAAATCATTCCCGGAAGCGGATTCGAAAATGAAGCGATCGATGCCATCAAGGAATCAAAAAAACTGCCGCTTTTCATCGGGTCAATTGCCATGAAGCTGAATCAAAGCCTTCAGACAATCGAGAATTCTTTGGGCAAAGAGTGATCACCTCTCAGATTACGTGCATCCACGCATACCTGTCTCCTGTTTTCTTCGTGGTGAAAATTCATGGCTTATATCCCCCTGACAGCTCCAAAAAAAATGAAAGGATGTTTTCGGATAATCCCACGAGCGGGACTCGTGCCCATATTTCGACCTCTGGATATCTCCTGACCAAAGGACGTGGAACGCGGGAAGACTTCACCCTGCCGATCGCCTGCGGCATTTCCATTGTGCAAGTAATGGATTTCAAAAGCCACAAGGTCTGAAGTGGGTTCAAGACAGAGCTTGCCCCTCCAGGCTGCGCAGCAATGCTTCGGCGCACGCTTTCGCGAATGCTGGATCGTTGATTTCCGCATCTTGTTCGATCACGGGTATGTCGGAGCGAAGATGATCTTTGATGCCTTTGAACAATGCTTCGTCTGCAGCAGGATCATGGAAGGATTGTCCGGGTGCGCTGATCACGCTGATCGCTTTGAGTGGCAACAAGACCGTAACAGGAGCTGTGTAAGCATTGATCTTTTCAGCCAGAATCCGTCCGAGTTTTGCGCATTCTTCTGGATTCGTGCGCATCAGGGTGACTTGTGGATTGTGATGGTAAAACGTTCTGCCCGAGAATGTGGAAGGCACGGTCTCAGGTTCTCCAAAATTAACCATATCCAGACAACCTGGAACCACAATCGCTGGTAGCTTAGCCTTGCCAGCAGCTTCGTGACGATGAGGGCCGGCGGACAATACTCCTCCCACGATCTCATCAGCCCACTCAGTTGCCGTGATGTCGAGCACGCCCGCCACCAAACCGCTTTCGATCAGCGATTCCATGCAACGGCCACCGGATCCGGTGGAATGAAACACCAGCACTTCATAGCCGGCCTGTTCCAGGATTTTCCTGGCTTCCTCGACACACTGAGTGGTGTTGCCGAACATGCTGGCCACGATGATGGGTTTGTCTTCGGTTGCATCTACTTTGGATTCCACCATCCCGCAGATGGCTCCCGCACCTCGAGTGAAAATCGTTCGTGAAATGCGATTGAGTCCCGACACATCCACGATGCTCGGCATCATGACAATGTCTTTGGTGCCGACATAATGTTCCGTGTTGCCGCTGGCCAAAGTGGAAATCATCAACTTGGGAAAACCCACCGGAAGCGCCCGCATGGCCGCGCTGGCAATGGCCGTCCCACCACCACCGCCCAGTGACACAACACCTTCAATGCGTCCTTCCTCAACCAATTGCCGCAACAACACGGGAGCGGCCTTGGCCATGGCTACCACGGATTCACCTCGATCCTGTTTGAGCAGCACCGCTTTCAAATCCACCGCACCGGCAGCAGCCACCTCTTCGCGTGTGATCTGGTGTTCCACCGTCGCGGGAACCCCCGTGCCGACGTCGATCATCAGAGTTTCATGACCGTGCTTGCGAATCTCTTGCGCGATGTAGGCATGCTCGGCGCCCTTGGTATCCAAGGTTCCGAGGACTGCGATGGTTGCCATGATTGGTAAGGGTAATGGAGATTTCAGTCAGGTTTCACCAAACGCTCAAGGCTTCTCTGAAACCCACTTCAAGGCATTCTTCAGGATTGTTTGATATGCCTCATGACTGTGCGACTGCCCATCATGACCCAAAGTAATTCCCACGACACGGGCTTTCGGATGTTTGATGATGAACACACTTGGGTAATGATCATTCTTAATCTTGGAATAGGCGGTCGCCAACACTTCAATACCCGGCCCCTTGGGATCGACCTTTTGATAATACAACTCATCCGTAATCTCAAATGTGGAAGGCACACCCTTCATTACCGGATGTCCTCCCTCGACCACATCCACTGTGAAGGCCCCCAAACGGTCATGACCACTCGCGCCGCCGCTTGCCAGATCGCGATTGAACTCCGGCCAATCTCTCCAGCTGTACCACAAAGCGGAATGCACGAGCAACATACCTTTGCCATCATTCAGATGTTGAACGATCGCATCCTTGGACGCCTGATCTTCGAATGGTTTGTTGTTGCTCAGATAAAGCACATCCACACCGGCGATCGTTTCCGTCATCCCGGACGTTTTCTCGGTGTAATCCACTTTGACATCGGAACTCTCCAGCAACTTTTTATCAGCCAGATTGAACCAACGTTGAAAATCGTGATAGGTGCCTCCCCCGACAATCAGTGTCTTTAAAGGATCAGCAGACGAAACGCAGCAAACAAGAACCAATGCGCAAATGGAAGCCCAACGATGGAGTATGTGTTTTTTCATAAATTAATTGAACCGGGTTACCCCGTATTGAAGTGAATCAGATTCACGCGGTCAAGCACCTCACGCTTCAAAATCAAATTTTCCAGCCGCGGGCGCCTTGAGGGATTTGAACTTACGAGTGAGCTGAGTGAGGGATTCCTCGACGGCCATGCGTTCCAGCGAACTGGCGCCCACAAAACCGAGCACATCCGAGTGCTTCATGATTTTATCGGCATCTTCGGGGGTATTGATCGGTCCGCCATGCGCCAGAAAGATCACATCCTTGCGATGCGGTCGCACGGCATCGATGATTTCTTTGCAACGCTGGATCGCAAAGTCCCAGGTCACCACGGCATTGGTGACCCCGATGGAACCACCCACTGTCGTGCCCACATGCACAATGATCGCATCCGCCCCAGCCTTGGCCATCTCCACCGCTTCTTCAGGTGTGGCGACATACACAACGGAAAACAAATCCATGCGCCGGGCCAGAGCGACCATTTCATATTCCTTCTTCACACTCATCCCGGTCTCCTCCAGCACACCCCGGAAATGACCGTCGACAATCGTGTGAGTGGGAAAGTTGTTCACCCCGGAAAAACCCATGTCCTTGACCTGAAGCAACCAATGCCACATCCGGCGACGCGGGTCCGTGGCATGCACACCACAAATCACCGGAACTTCCTCCACCACCGGCAACACCTCAAACTCCCCGATCTCCATTGCCACGGCATTGGCATCCCCATAAGCCATCAAACCACAGGTCGACCCATGTCCGGACATCCGATAACGACCGGAGTTGTAGATGATAATCAAATCACCCCCACCCTTCTCGATAAATTTGGCGGAAATCCCAGTCCCGGCGCCTGCGGCGATGATGGCATTTCCTTCCTTGATGGTTTCATGAAGTCGTTCGATGACTTCCTTGCGTGTGTAAGGATTCCCCTTACCGGTCCATGGATTAGGCATATTGAAGAGGATTAGATGTAATTCGTGTGTCCGAATGATTCATCCGGCCATCTTATTAGAGTTGTATCCTGTTTTTCAATCCTGTTAATCGGTATTGCCACCCTTATCTGAGAATAACGGAGGCAACTCACTGCCCAGCATCTCCTGCATCTGCATCTCCTTCTGAATAGTCTTGAGAAAGTTCAGCCTCCAGGGTTTCAATGCTCGGCAAACTGGAAGCCAGCTCTGAGGGAAGTGCCCGAGTAAGTTCATAGTCTGCCACACCGATCGGTTTGTGGATGTCTCGGAGGGCGTATTCTGCCAGGACTCGATCTTTGGTCTGGCAAAGGATCAGACCCAAGGTGGGTGCGTCCGATGAGTGGCGGAGTTTGTCATCCACAACCGAGCAGTAGAAGTTCATCTTCCCGGCATATTCCGGTTTGAATTCTCCTTTCTTCAGGTCCACAACAACGAAACAACGAAGTTGAAGGTGGTAGAAAAGTAAGTCGATATAGAATTCCCGATCGCTGATCTGTAAACGGTATTGCCGACCGACAAAGGAGAATCCCTGGCCAAGTTCGAGAAGGAACTTCTGGACGTGTTCCAGCAGGCCGGTCTCGAGTTCCCGCTCACGAAAGGGCTCTTCCAAGGTCAGGAAATCAAAAAGGTAGGGATCTTTTAACAACCCCTGGGCCAAACTGGCATGGGGTTCGGGTAGTGTGCGGTCGAAATTGGTGATAGCGGTCCCGGCACGTTGATGGGCTCGGTTTTTGATCTGGATTGTCAGAGTATCGCGGCTCCAGCCATTCTCTAGCGCTTGCCTGGCATACCAGATTCGAGTTGGAAGGTGCTTCAATTTCTGAAACAGAATGACATTGTGAGCCCAACCTAATTGGCAGATAGCTTGCTGGATGATATCGGCTTTTGCGAAACGTTCTTTGCGGGGATTTTGCTGTGCGTGTTTATGGGCAACGGTCCGTTGCCCGATTTGGTACGAGAGAGATGCATCCTGCAATGGGGCAACGGACCGTTGCCCCATTGCAAACACGTCCTGATATTCCTCGAAAAATTGAACCATCAACTTTAGGTTTCGATGCGAAAAACCCTTTTCTTCAGGTAGTTCGTTCTTCAGATCAATAGCCAACCTTGGAATGACACCAGCACCCCAACCTTCAACATCACGCCTGGAAGCAATCAGACGTCCGATATCCCAATAAAGAAACAGCATTTCGGCATTCGCCGAAAGCGCCGCTCGTCGCTGTGCCTTTCGGACACGTGTCTTAATGTCTGCCAACAGATCGCGGTAAAGGATGAGTTCGGTGTTTTTCATTCACTCTTCTTACAAACAAATCATGTTCACTTCACATATTTGTAAAGTTCTATTGGAACATATTTCGCGTATCTAGCGAAATCCCTGTCATTGGTGAGGATGGAAGTTTTCCAACGGATAGAGCAGGCACAAATCAAGAAGTCGGTATGAGTTCCCTGTATGCCTTTCCTTCTGCAAAGATTGTAACAAGAAGCGGCCATTTCAAAAATCGGCTCATCAATGACATGGCTGGGAAAAGCCCTCAACACTTCCTTGACTCGTTCAAATTGTTGCGAATTCTTTATTCCAGACAAGACTTCCTGCCTCACCGGCCCAATCATAACAACTTCGTCTTTGGTGATCAGTTTTTTTAAGGCAATGACACTACGCAACCTGCTGTTTTTCTTCCTGAATGCCTCTGACCAAACGTCAGAATCAACAATGACCATTACCTCCTCCTGGCTTTTTTGGGTTCATAATCATCAAAGTATTCCACCGTACCAAACAGATCGAGCACCTTCTGTTGCTCCCTGCGAACGATAAATTCCTTTAGAGCCTCATTCACGGTATCTTTTTTTGTTTTCTTTCCGCCTATTTTGAGAGCCTTATTCAAGAGATTGTCATCAATTGCCAGATTGGTTGCCATGTGTAAGAGCTTACACATATCAAACTTCTTGTCAATTGCCCCCCCTATCACTTTGCAAGTGCGAGTAGTGCATTAAACCAAATGAAACAATATGATACACAATTTCTAAAATAAACGGTACCTTCCGGTCATGCGATCTCTTTTCACCAAACGAAAAGCTATTGTCCTACTCTGCCTCGCAGGCATTTCTCTAGCGAGTTGGTGGGCGGCGCAACCGCGCTACCAGGGAAAAAGCATGGAATGGTGGTTTGATCAATACCTGGAGGATTACACCGGCAGCAGTTACAACCACAGACTACCTTTATCGGAAAAACAAGAGGAAGCCATTCAAGCTTTCCGCGAATTTGGAGAAGCCGGAGTTTCATTTCTGGTGGGTGACATGAACCATCTGATTGAGAAGTTTGATAAAAACAAAATCATTTAGAAAATACTGAAAACCCTGCCATGGAACGAAAGCAGAGATTTTCGAAGAGAATGGATTCGACGTGGTGAAGCAGCGTTTGATTTGCTTGAAAAACTGGGCGTCCCATTCGAATGGGTTGCCAAATACGGAGCGGCAGAAGAACAAAACTCAACTCACAAGGAAGCATACCTATTTGAATTGGCTTTCCTCCACGCGGCTACCAACCGCCTGGATGAAGTCGTGCGCACCGTGTTGCCTTACATTCAGAAAGGAAATCCAAGAAATTACTTTTCCTGGCGCATCTTATCAAAAACGAACCTTCAGGCTCAGGCTGCCATACCCTACCTGCTGGAAAAACAAGACAACCTCGGACGGTTATCATACCAACTCATGGCAACATTGGCTCCGGACTCTGAGGAAATCCGCACACTGCTGGAAAAGAACATGCATTCCGAAACTCCACGCTTGGCGTTCCATGCCTCACTGGCCATCATGAATGTTGATGGAAACCAAGACCTGGCAGCCAGACAAATTCAATCTATCTTTGAAAAAGTTTTGACCATGCCGGACGGAGATCAACAGCTCCAGCGTAGCATATTGAGAACACTCATACTGTGGCCATACTCCATCGAAGCCTTAACGCCTGCCTTGATGGAACTTGGAAATAAGTCGGACATTTCCATGGAACAAATCACCGAAATCTTTATTGATCGTCAAACAGACATATCCCCACTCCTGCCGAGAATTCGGAAACAACTGAACAAACCCCTTTCTCCCACAAAATCCGGATTGGTAGAAGAAAAACGAATCCAGCTATGCCTTGCCTTGCTGAAACAAGATTTCAACGATGCAACCGCATGGAACCACCTCGATCAAACCATGAAGCAGTTAGGCGCAACCATCCCCGTCATGTGCACAGAAACAGCGCTCATCCAAACGCTGGCGCCACATTCTTCAAAGGCCCAGGACCTTTTGAACCGTTACTCAAGGGCAAACTATGACCTCCACCCTGGATACCTGGCCTACGCCCGAGCCCTCCTTAGAAAGTATGGATTGCCTCCGACCCAGGACAATGGATCACAAAACCCTTAATCCTGTCGACCACTTTGAACGAACCCGACAATAAAAGTGTCCAAATCCAACAACCACGTATGACAACCCTGACTTACATGGACATTGAAACCGCCCGGCACCGCCGCTTCTGGAAATGGGTGATGCTCCTCAGTTTGATTCCCGGCTTGGCATACCTGTTGGTGTTGGTGATGACATTTGGTTTCGGATTGGATCAACCCGGCAGGTGGATGATGGAAACATTTTCCATCATTCCATATGCCCTCAACGCTGCGATGGTCATCGGAGGCCCCATCATCAGCATCCAAGCGCACCTGATCCTCCAACTCCCACCCGCACGGAAAACAAACCTGACAGATAGCAGAGGTTTTTTCCTCTGGATTGTCACCATCCTCTGCATTTGCACGATGTTCCCAATCCCCTGGCTCCTGCTGGCTTTTATGGACTGATCTGGGGAGCATCGACAAATTTCTGAAGCAACAGAAAACAGGGCAACGCCGAGTGAGGTGGCAGCTCTTTCCAATGGACCTATTAAAAACGCAGACGCATATTCACCCCTATCACAGGTGTGGCTTCATAATCTCTTTCGGCTATTTCATTGCCTGATGCATCGTCGACACTTAACTCACCAGCGAATGTCAAGCCCGTGAAAACGTTGAACAGGATTTGAGGATTCACCCTATACATTGCGGCAAGGTACACAGAAGCATTGCGATCTTCACCAATTCCACCTGGCTGAGGTCCCTGCTGGTCCATGCGGAATCGAAAGCGTTCAAATCGTCCGGACATCGCCAGACTCCAAGACTCGTTCAAGGCATAGGAAAGGGTCAGACCCGGCCCCTGAGAAGCACCAAAACCACGTCCAGTTTGAAGGTTCCATTTTTCTGATATATCCCAGTCAATCACCACAACAGGGAACACGCTGGTGTTGTCTTCCAATTGCGACAAAATTCCAAAACCCGGTCCAAGCTTGAGTTTCGGATTGATTTGATAAGACAATCCGACAATGCCTCCTCCTGTCATATCCTGGTCGAAATCTTCGGTATCTTCTACCATCGTGCGAATGGTCGGGATGGCCATGAGTGTCCAGTCCTCTCCCAATCGTTTAAACATCGGCAAGGATATGCTGAGGAAATGAACCTGATCCCATGGATCGGATGGGGTCAAAAGATTGGCACCATCGAAATCATAGGCCCGTTGCTGAAATCCGATACTCAAAGCTGCTGTGTCGAACCGCCTGGTGCGGTAACCCAGGGATCCACTCATGGCAAAACGACTCAACCCGAATTCACCCCCACCCTGAATATCCGTCCTCATTTGATATCCGGCACCAGCTTCGAAGCCTGTGTACCAATTTGACTTGGATCTTGAAGAGACAGTCCCCCTAGGACTATCAGCTGCCATACGAGTCGTGGAAATCATGGTTAATGAGACGACCATGACCTGAATACAATGCCCGATGTTAGAAGGAATAATGCGCTTTATTGGTATGTTTAACATAGTTCAAAATGACATGCTCCACGATGTGACTCAATGCCTTTTCACTCAAAATGTCCACCTGCCGTTGGGACATTGGAAGATGCGGATTTCAATCCTTCCATATCGCGCAAAAATCAAGCTCTACATCGATCGTTTTCAAGGATCGTATCCATTCTGCGGGGTTAGGCCAGCCATCAGACATCACCACCAAAAAGGATGCTTCAAAAGGAGATTGACCAACTTGAAGGCGAAGGACATGATCTGGGTCCCAATAGGTCGCACCGGTAGATCAACTGGATAGATCATCTGACTTCGGATCAGAGGGTTGGGGGTTCGAATCCCTCCCGGTGTACCATGTTTTAACGTGTTCTTCCCATAGCATTCCATGCTATGTAAAGGACGTTGTGGCCCAAGATTCCGCCTCTCTTATGGAATGGAATGTTGAATATGCACATTGAGCTGATTCATCGCCCTTTGGAAAGTCTTCTAGGCCCTCTTCAGGCGACAATCTTTTCAGCTCAGAGGGGCTGCATAATTTCGCATTTTGGGGCTGTTTTTTAGTGCCCGCTGACGTACGTGACCACACTTTTAGAGATAGCCAAATGCCTGAATCGACGAGGCATTCCAATGGCACGTAACGGCAAATGGACCGCCACTGCTGTAAAGCGTGTCATTGCTGCTGCTGCTTGATCTTTGCTTTGGCCGACCTCCCCCACCGGAGTGTATGCCGTGTAATCTACACATGGCGAAAATGTTAGGTGCAGCAATTTTTACCACAAATGACAAAGCAAGCCTCTTGAGTTCTCACTAGTACTCGAGCCATCCCATTCACTGCCTCTATTTTTCTTCGGAATCCCTGTTTTTATTCCTTCACCCGGTAAAAGCGCTGCTCAGCGCCTTCATCTAGGTCGACCTCTGTCGTTCCATTCTCTCCTATAACAACGGTCCGCCACTTCGTCCATGGACCGTCAGCGGTGTCGGACACTTCGATAATAACAGATTGCCCAAATTCACCAGTGACTGTGACTGCTGGCACCATACGAAGGCTAACTTGAGTTGATGGGATATCAGGAGGAGCGTCGATGGTGATAATTGGCGCTGATGTGTATCCTCTGCCTGCGTTTATGACCTCAATCGAAACAACGTGCCAATCCTCCATGACAGCAACTGCCTCGGCACCTGAGCCACCACCGCCGATAATTGTGACAGCAGGGACCTCTGTGTAGCGCGCTCCCTGATTGGTAATTCGAACGTCGGTCAGAAAACCGTTGGAAAGAACAGGTGTTGCCCTCGCTCGGCGAGGATATGGATAGGGAAAGAAGCCTTCAGGATACAGGTTGCCTAATTCCAACCAATTTGCTTTTGAGCGGGAGTGGAATTTACTTGGGATGGTGATCGAGGTCAGGTTGCTGCACTTAGAGAAGGCCGCCTCCCCAATGCTGGTGACGCTATCAGGGATGGTGATAGAGGTCAGGCCGCCGCACCTACGGAAGGCATAACCCCCAATGCTGGTGACTCCCTCAGGGATGGTGATAGAGGTCAGGTTCCTGCAGTCACTGAAGGCATTAATCCCAATGCTGGTGACACTATCTGGGATGGTGATCGAGGTCAGGCTGCTGCTAGCGAAGGCCGCCTCCCCAATGCTGGTGACGCCATCTGGGATGGTGATTGAGATTAGGCTACTGCAGTCATGGAAGGTCCCCCCCCCAATGCTGGTGACACTATCTGGGATGGTGATTGAGGTCAGGCTGCTGCACTTAGAGAAGGCCGAATTCCCAATACTGGTGACGCTATCTGGGATGGTGATTGAGGTCAGTCTGTAGCAGTAAGAGAAGGCCTCATTCCCAATACTGGTGACAGGTAAACCCTCGATTTCAGCGGGGATGACCAGCTCGCCTGTAGTAACTTCGTTACAATCAGTAATCGTGACCTGACCATCAGAGATACTGTAAGTCAGGTCCCCGAGTGTTCAAGCACGGACGCTGCAGCTAAGAACTGAAAGAACCAACACCAACCAGATGAAATGCATTACGAGCTTTCTCATGATGGAGTGGTTTTACCACAGGCAAGTTGGTTTAATCAATCCCTGACCCTGTAGAATCGCTTGTGCGCCTGACCATCCAGATCAGTGATGGCAACACCTGATGCAGTGGCAGTGACATCCATCCAGAACCGCCACGGACCATCTGGGCTGTCTGCTACCTCGATAGTCTTCACAGAGCCTTCCTCACCCTGAACCATGATCACTGGTGCCATGCGTATGGAGGGTTGGATGGTAGGTGTTGTAGGAGGTTGAGTGTTGTTTGAGTGGGTTGTGTAACCGGAAGTTCCCCACAATTCGCGGGTCGCATCATCGCCTATCAGGGCTGCTCCGGTGCGTGAGTAAAATGCGGCTGGCACAACGATTGATTCTAAGCCATAGCACCCACTGAAGGCCCGACGCCCAATGCTGGTGACGCTCTCTGGGATGGTGATGGAGGTCAGGTTGATGCACTCAGAGAAGGCGTCATCCCCAATACTGGTGACTCCCTCTGGGATAGCAACCGAGGTCAGGCTGCTGCAACCATAGAAGGCCCCATTCCCAATACTGGTGACGCTCTCTGGGATGGTGATGGAGGTCAGACTGCTGCATTCCAAGAACGCCCAATCCCCAATGCTGGTGACGCTCTCTGGGATGAGGTAAGCCATCCCTGATTTAGCCATTGGATATTGCAGCAGTTCTTTTCCGTCACTGGAAAAAAGAACACCAACCAAGGATTTGTATACTGGGTTGCCTAAAGCGACAGTAATCGAGGTCAGGCTGCTGCATTCCACGAACGCCCAATCCCCAATGCTGGTGACGCTCTCTGGGATGGTGATGGAGGTCAGACTGCTGCATCCCCAGAACGCCCCATCCCCAATGCTGGTGACGCTCTCTGGGATGGTGATGGAGGTCAGGTTGATGCACTCAGAGAAGGCGTCATCCCCAATACTGGTGACTCCCTCTGGGATAGCAACCGAGGTCAGGCTGCTGCAACCATAGAAGGCCCCATTCCCAATACTGGTGACGCTGTCAGGAATGGTTATCGAAGTCAGGCTGGAGCAACCATAGAAGGCCCCATCCCCAATGCTGGTGACGGGCAAACCCTCAATTTCGCCGGGGATGGCCAACTCACCCTCAGCAGCCAAATCGCAATCGGTAATCGTCACCTGACCATCAGCGATCTCGTAGGTCAGGACACCGAGTGTGCCAGCACGGACGCTGGAGCTAAGGACTGAAAGAACCAACACCAACCAGATAGAATGCATTACGGGCTTTATCATGATGGCCGAGTGATACCATAGGTGGCATCGAGGATTCAACTATCAAAGCGGCGGCGTTAGTGGAACATCACTGCCCCACCGTCCAAACCATATCAAAAAAGTGGCCTTTTTTGGTTTCAGATTCGTCCGAAGGCGATTCAGGGATGTTTGTGTTACAGTAAACCATCACGTTAAGATGTTTATGAAAATTGAGACTGCTGAAATTCCCCCGCTACTAAACGAAAAAAAGTACTAGCATTCGAGACAGCCCATACACTGCCTTTATTTTTCCTTCGGAATCCCTGTTTTTGTAATACCCTACAGGGTAATGAACATCGACGATCAGCTTTACGACATCGTAGCTAGAGCCTGTCCGATATGGTCTGAAATTTCAAATTATATGCTGACGGGATAAAAATCCATTTCGATGTTGTCATCAGATTTCAGGTTTTAGCCACTATGGCATTGGTTTCTTCGGTTTTTCTCTGTTTTTCACTATAGAAGAACACCCTACCCAATATTTCAAAGTTCGTTGAACACTTACTTGCAATGTAGAGAGGGGGGACAAATTCGCGAGTATCCGATGGAGATTTGATCAGATGTTTAGTTGTGTCGTAATTTGATATGGGGCCACCCCGAAACTTATTTATAATAAATACGACATGATTTCTGTTTTAAATTAGCGAAAAAAAACAAAAAAAACCAATAAAAGTGTATTTATCAGGCTTTTTTTAAATTTACTCAAAACAAAAAAAATCAATTTTGCTTTGTTTAGTTGTGTTTTAACAGTGGTTCAGTTGCATTTTGTTTATATCTCGTTGTTATTTATTTATAAAACATTAAACAAATTGACAATTTATTAAAATTCTTTACTGCCAACCAAACCTTTCCAGAACTGTTTGATAGTTCAGGGAGTGCAGGACACCAGCTTTATAAAAGCGACTATTCTTGTAATACACGTTTCCATTCGGAAAGTGCTCTTGAAAGTATTGCTCAGCAGCTTCAACTGCCGAGTCAACATCAACAGCAATGTCCGTCTCCTCCATCATGAACTGATACTCGGCAGAGCTCAATTTGAACGGAACAGAAGATCCGACAACTTCATCTGGTAATGTTGGTTCTGATAATCCCAGCAGTCCGTAAAAGTGACGAGCTTCCAGCTGTTGTCGTGGAGCTGTGCGAACATTCATATTTTCACCTCCAACTTAGGATGAGTCCACATAGCTCTAGGAATGTTGTTACTACCTCTCAAGTTGCTGCGTTGATAAACATCAGTTTTCTTGCAAAGCCCACGACTTTGAGCAGATCGCAGAACTCTCGCCCAGTCCCTTGAGTCTGGCACTTTGTCGATTTGTTTTGCGTCAACCAGAAGTCGCAAGTGATCAGTTGAGAACATCGTCATCTGTTCAGCTAAGAACTTGATGACACCATCATATTTTGTAATCGGATACGATTGTTTCATAGTTTTTTGAATATTTGAAAGAGTCAGCGGCATCGTTACCGATGCGCTCAAACATCATTTGAATGGCGTCAGGTGAGCAGAGAACAATTTCTTCATCTATTTCTTTTCGCAGCCCTGTGAGGATCCAGCCATTGCGTAAGTAAAGTGCGAGAAGACGAATCATGGAGGGGGATTCTTCTCCGTGTGAATCCTTGATTTTGACTATTGCCTCACGCCAGTTGGAACCGTTGCGGGTTGATCGAACAGAGTATGGATTTATTCGCCGAGCCCAACCCCACAGCATGTAAATTCCATCATTGAAAAGCACATCAGCACAGTCATTGATGAATCTGAACATCCGCAGACCATTGCCTTGTCTTTCAACATTGTCTTGCACGATGTATTTGATGTGAGCATGACGTGATTTGATCGCAAACCTGTCGTTGTCTTCGAAAAAGCTAAAATCGCAGCAATAACCATCTGAAGCTTTCAACCTGTAGATGTCCACAAAGCGCACATGGTGATCAAAGCCTTGCCAGCTGTAATATTCTTCTCCTTTGACATGAAACATTTGGAGGTGCGGCTGACGTGATTTGATCAGATCAAGAATGTTCAAAATCTCCTGATGATAATTTGAGTGTGTTTGTTCCTCAAAATCATCCATTTCGTAGTGAAGGGAGATGTTCTCTTTAGCTTTCTCGTATTCTCGATCTTGAAGATATCTTTCTGCTTTTGTGCCACGAACGAGTTCCGACAGATCGTGGAACACGCCTAAAGAATGGCCAGCCAGACAATGTGACTTTGCGCCATGTCTGAGGTCCATCTGAGCCCTTAAAGCGGCAGCAGATATGAAGTCATGAGAGAACACCACATTGATTTACACATGAAATGACACAACTAACCCAAAAAGTTTTCATTTTTGCAAAAAAAAGAGGTACACCGTTTTGATGTCCCTCATTGACCACGATAAGTGGTGTTGTTGTGTTTGCTGAACAGGTTATTTGTTCAGCGTTGAATACATGGGCATGTGACCTTTTCGCTCCTTGTTCTAAATCCATATTAGTCGAATTTTGTTGGTGCTCCATTGAAGAGTGCTGGATTTGATCGCTTTTGCTCATGGGACCTCTGATTTTGGAGGCAAAGTTGTTTGACATGCAGATTATTCAGGTTTGCCGATTTAAAATGTGCAAAAAACACAGTAAAAAAGCTATTTCATATATATTATGCAGAACATTTGACACCTAGGGGTCTGTGTGAGTAACCTTCGAGATATTATTTAGTAAAAGATAAAAAGTCTTAGTATATTCAAAAAAATTTTTGCGAGGATGAGTGGCTTCAAACGACAAAATCAGACGACTCGGGGCGTTCTACTCTTCACGCTGGTTCTGGACGGTAAAAAGATCGATAGAGAATATATTATTAAAAAATTAAATAGCCGCAAAATTACTCATGTGCGGCGAACCCTGATGGATGATCCATCCACTCCTCTTGATCTGTCCCGAGAAGACCCTAAAAAGCTCGTCAACGTTGCTGATTGGCTGCATGCGATGAGAAAAGATGCCCCGAGCAACTACATCTGGTTGATTTATTTCATCACGATTTTTTGCAGCTACAGGTGGCCTGACCGTAAAAAGAAACGATACGAAGAGTTTGTGAACATTCCTGCGAGTGTTTGGGAAAGCCACATCACCGTTCGAGCTATTCCAATTATTCTCAACATTTTGCAAGCTGCTGAGGTTTTGATGAGGAACCACCGATATCTTTCTGCTGCAGCTGCCAAAAAGGTGAAAAAGGAACCATTCAGCAAAAGCTTGGCAATATTTCAGAGCCGGAATGTTCAGTATGCCAGTGTCACCAGTGTTTCATTGCCAGAGCTGGATACTATCAACGTCTTTCACAACGATGATTGGCTTAAAGCAAAAGCAGAACTTCCCATCACAGAAGATTTGAACACTTCTGAAGTGATCAAAACAAATCTTGGCAAGTTACGGCTTGATCCTGATGTGCTTGCAGATGTTGATGCATACGACTACAGAAAAGATCCGAAGATCGTTGATCAAGGTGCAGATCCGAACAGAGCCAAAGAATGGGACAAGAGGTTTTTGACCAACATTCTTTCTTTTGCCTCTCCAGACCTGAAGCGATCAGAAGTTGAGAGCTGGAATCTCACTTGCACATATCATGAACACACTGGGAGGTGTTACCATTCATTCTCAAACTTCCCGTCCAGATGGAGGCACAAACTGAAGGTAAAAGGCGCCCATCTTTGGAACATCGACGCTAGCGCTTGCCATCCATTTTTGATGATCAAGCTGTATGATGTTTCGCATCATCCACCATCAAAGGTTGCGCTTGAGCGGAAGAAGTACAAAAAGAGGTTTTCTCATAACTCAGACTTTTATCTGACCGTTGGAGCGCTTGGTGGTATTGAACGCACAACACCTGATCAGAGCGACATAGAATATCGCAATATGATCAAACAAGAGGTGCGGACATTCATGAATGCTAGAAATTCCGTCCAGCGAACAACCCAGCTGGATCGTGCTTACCGAAGAAAGTTTCCAGTGCTCGTCGAAACAATGGACAGGGTTAAAACGTCGCTAATGGTAGACAGAGATTCGAGCACATTCAAAAAGATGGAAGAGAGGGCAAGGAAAGCGAATTCAAAAGGATCAAACAAGGTTCATACATGGAAAGATTTTCTGTATCTGCAGATGTCTTATTTTACCAGTCTTTGGGAAGGTGAATTGATGATTAAGAAAGTTTGTCATCAATTGGCTCATGAACCTGTCATCATTGATCGCAAACCATACAAACCATTTTTCTTTCCGCTTCACGACGCCATCATCACGACGAGAAGCTTTGTGCGGCCGATCAAAAAGCTTTTAAAATCAACATTCGTCGACGAATGCGGGGCAACACCACCATTCAAAGAGGAGAAGCTAGCGAAAGACTGACCAGATCATTTATCAGCTGGTTTCAAGGGTGGGGGAGTATGGCAGATCAGTGAAAGGCAGGTAGCGCTTGTCTTGTACGGGCTCTGGTTCGCCAGTTTTTGGATTGAAAGTCACTTTGCCGATATTTGACTTATCTTGAGCAGCTCTAATTTTTTCCTGCTGTTCGTGGGATTCAAGCAACCTCATTTCCAGTTCATAACGCTTCGGGACGATATCAAAGTATGTCTTAGCTTTTGCTTGGTGGAGGGTTGTTGCATACCAATCCCAAAGCACTTTTGGATTGTCTCGGTGCCCCATTCGATATGCTGTGAGTGAAGCGTCTTCATAAAGCGCCAAGTGATTGCTGGCGAAAGTATGTCGATCAGAATTTTGTTCTCTCTCAATTCCAGTTTCTTTCCTGAATTTGTTGCGTAAGCGTTTGATTTCAGCAAGGAGGATAATCCTGAAGAATCAAAATCCAGCAACTACCGATCTGTTGCAACAGTTCATTCATTTGCGGCTCGCGGATTAAAACCGCATTAATGTCAGTAAACAACTCAAGTTCGGGTAAAGTGCAGAAGCGTGATCATCCGTGACATATGCTCCCTTTACCCAAAACAAACTGTTTGCCAAGGTGACGGATCAAGTATTCCCGAACCTCCCTGAGTTTCATAAGCATTTCCTTGTCAGTAGGATCAAATCCATATGTCAGAGCGAACTCTACGGCCTTGTAGATTTCATGATACTTAGCCTCTTTGCCTTTAACGTCAAAGCCCTTAGGCGGGCTCAAGACTTCGCCCTCATCCTCCCATATGAACATGCCTTCTTTTCCCAAGGCTTTCTTCCAATTGCCATCCCAATGGGGGCTTTCGGTATGCAATAATGCCTCATTTATGCTTGGTTCGTGGAACAAGAACCTCCCTTTACCTTTTTCCCCGTCCGGTAATTTCTGCTTACCAATGCTCCATTCTTCAAGCACGACACCATCTAAGTGTTCCGACTGCCACAAATTCAATTCAAGAGCTTTATCATAACCCTCAATCAAGCTCCTGCGGGGATACAAATTGAAGTATATCTCCGCATCTCCAGCGTCATCAAGGCAACCGTTATAGTCCTTTTTGAGGGTTTCAGGGCTATTACCACTAACCTCCGCGATTGCCCTTAAATCATGATTAAAATGATAAAATGCGTGAGCCTCAAATGCCTGCCGAAGAAGGTTTTGCCCTTTAGTTGCTGCAGAGCCGTGACTTTTGAGAAAATCCTCCACACGTTTCTTAATATCAGTTTGGATTACTTTGACAGCATGAGCTGAGGAAATGGTTGTTTGATCGTTTTTTCGTTTGACCTGCTTCAACCACTCAAAGGCAACAGCGGAGCCATAAACACACCGTCTTTGCTTTGTTTTGGCTTCTTTAGCGTGGTAAACGATAAGTCCTTGTTTCCTTTTAATCTGGGAGAAACGGACACGAGTTGATTCCTGAAGGCGTCCCCCGCAAAGCGCAGATAAAATCGCTCCGCCCAACAATGTATGTTTTTTATTGCTTAGACACAGGTCCAAGAACAGCCAAACTTCAAAAGCACGATAAAATGCCTTGGGCTCATCACCATGCTTATCTGGTAATTCTACGTTTTTTACTGGATTAACATTAGGATAGTTGTTCTTGGTTAAATGACCGAAAAATGCGGATAAATTACGTTTGTGAGCATACTGAGTAGCGATTGACCAATTCTTTTTACTGAACAGAAATTTTTTACAATCCTGCTGTGTAATTGCGCTGATTTGTTTGTTTTTAACAAATTTCCCGAACGGGCGTAGCGTGGTCATGATGGCCTCATTTACCCTCTTAGCTGGGTGCTTTTTGACCTCAATCCGCCATTTTTTGATGATATCAACTGCCTCGCTGAAAGATAACTTGCTACTGTTTGAGGGGTTATGCTCTAGATAGTATTCAACACATTGCCTCAAGGTAACTCCGGTACCGTCGAGCAATTTAAAGCACACATTTAGCTCAGCCTTATCAACAGCCGACATCGTGCTTAGCGTCGCGGCGTTCTCCTTCTCTAGTGCCTCGTTCCAATCACGTACCCATGTGTCTCGCTCAAGCTCCTCACCAACCATGAAGGCTTTGGTAATGTATTTGCCCGGTTTGCCGACAGGTTTGCCATATCTAACCACCCACTGTATCCTACCGTTTCGAGAATCGACCTGCCGGTAGTATGTGGCCTTGATCTTTATGAAGGTATTTTCTTCCGCCACAATTCAAAATGCTATGGTAAATGCTATGTTTCGTCAATGAATTTTGCATAACTAGATATACTTCTGTTTGTTATACGATTAGAAAGCATCTGACTTCGGATCAGAGGGTTGGGGGTTCGAATCCCTCCCGGTGTACCATAATGGCACTTCCTTTCCTGAATTCCATTTGGAGGCATGAACTGGATTTGGAAATGTTTGATCAGGAAATAAAATCGAGGCATGACTGATCTTGATTCAGTGGATGTTTGAAGATTTGCAATGTGCTGTCTTACCTGCGAAATTCGTCCCGTATGTCTTCCGCGATGCTCATATTAAATCTACCGCTGTTCATTGGGTATTTGTTAGGACTCATTGCTTTTGTCAGAGGGGTTGAAAATTTCCAATTCTGGATACTCCTATCAATGCTCTCTGTATGGTGGTCCAGGGGGGCAATCAATACGGCCAGTCAAGGAATAGCAACCGGAAAAATAAAGACCAAGACGGTGCAACTCACGATCCTAATGCATTGGGTCTTGTTGATCGCTCTTTACATTTTATGTGCTTTTTCCCTCAACAAAGAAGCGTGAAACGAAATCTCAAGATGGCTTCTACTTAGTGATAGGCCTTTCAAGCTACTCAAAGAGATCTTGCCAACTTTTAGCGTATAAGGATCTGTGCAAAAATTAGACCAAACGGCATGAGGCCCCATACTCAAAGAGCAATCAAGCATCCACTCCGCACGCCCTTACCCCTTAAACTCAGCCACCAAACCCTGGAGCGTCTGTCGGGCGTCGCCAAAGAGCATCCGTGAATTTTCTCGAAAGAAGAGGGCGTTGTCGATGCCGGCGAAGCCGGAGGCCATGGAGCGTTTCATGACGATCACGGTTCTGGCTTTGTGGGCTTCGATGATGGGCATGCCATGGATCGGGCTGATGGGGTCTTCCGCCGCCGCCGGGTTCACAATGTCATTGGCCCCGATGATCAGGCAGACGTCGACGGTTTCCATCACGGGGTTGATGGCTTCCATTTCCACCAGTTGTTCGTAAGGCACGTTGGCTTCGGCCAGCAGAACGTTCATGTGCCCGGGCATACGGCCTGCAACAGGGTGGATGGCGTATTGGATGTGGGCGCCGTTAGCTTCCAGGATTTCACCAAGTTCATGCACGGCATGCTGGGCCTGGGCCACAGCCATACCGTATCCGGGCACGACGGCGACGGATCGGGCGGCTTCCAATAGAATGAAGGTATCTTCAACTGAGATGGGTTTGACTTCGCCTTCGATTTGATCCTGTTTCTTTGATGCGGATGCCGAACCAAAGCCGCTGAACAATACATTGCCCAAGCTACGGTTCATGGCTTTGCACATGATCTGGGTGAGGATAATGCCGCTGGCTCCGACC
>Ga0255770_10001289_pt1 | contig 23220 bp, 20 predicted proteins | sample 071ome_22_FD_179968 | JGI IMG/M metagenome (GOLD analysis project Ga0255770, IMG submission 179968) | Coastal salt marsh microbial communities from the Groves Creek Marsh, Skidaway Island, Georgia - 071404AT metaG (version 2) | ecosystem: Environmental > Aquatic > Marine > Intertidal zone >...
CTCAGGATGATCCTGCCTTTCCCGCCGTGCCCGGCGTTCAGCACGATGTGACGCTGAAGGCCTCCTTCGATCTCGGCGTCGAAATTGTGCCGGCCCTCATCGCTTTCTCCGGGCAAGAGGAAGTCGCGCGCTGCGAAGGTTGGGAACGCGCGGCGTGGCAAAGCATTCTCGAGGACCCGACCCTCGGGGCAGAGCTTCCGGCCCTGCGCCCGGGCTGCGCCTCCCTGTCCGTCACGCCGCCGCACAGCGAGCGGCTGCGCGCGGAGCGCCTTGCCGCGCGGCGCGTGACCCTCGGGCAGGAGGAGGATATTCAGGAGGCGCTCTTTGATCGGGGCTGGAGCGACGGCCTGCCCGTGGTGCCGCCCACTCCAGAGCGGGTCGCTCGCATGCTGGAGGGCACCTCCCGGGATCCAGCGGAAGTGCTGGGGGATGTGCCTCCGAACTTGGTACCCGTCACCGTGGAGAAGGTGGCTATCAACGCCGTGCTGGCGGGCTGTAAGCCCGAGTACCTGCCCGTGGTGCTTGCCGCCGTGGAAGCGGCTCTTTTGCCGCCCTTTTGCATGCACGGCCTTCTGGCCACCACCTATTTTTCCGGTCCCATGGTGGTGGTGTGTGGCCCCCTCGCTAAGGCCATTGGCATGAATAGTCAGGGCAATGCGCTGGGGCAGGGGAACCGGGCGAATGCCACGATTGGCCGTGCGCTCCAGCTCGTGATTCGTAACGTTGGTGGCGGTCGACCCCAGGGGGTGGACCGGGCCACCCTGGGGAACCCCGGTAAGTACACCTTCTGCTTTGCAGAGGACGGGGACCCCAAGTGGTCCAATCTCAATGAGGACGCTGGCCTTGCTCGGAACGCCAACAGCGTGACCCTCTTCGCCGCCGATGGGGTGCAGGGCATCGTCGATCAAAAGGCCCGTACCCCTGAGCCCCTGTGCCGCTCCTTTGCCGAGGCTCTGAAGGTGGTCTCCCATCCCAAGATGGTGCAGGCGGCGGACGCGTTCCTTGTCGTGTCCCCGGAGCACGCCCGGGTCTTCCATGACGCCGGGTGGAGTAAGGAGGCCGTGATTAAAACGCTCCGCGACTATTTAACGCGCCCTGGGAAGGAGCTTGTTCGCGGCGCTGGCGGGATGGAGGAAGGCCTCCCACCGGCCCTGGCGGAGCGCAGCTTCGAGAAATTCCGGGAGGGCGGCCTGCGCCTCGTGCGCGCGGGGGGTGAGGCCGGCATGTTTTCCGCAGTGATAGGAGGGTGGGGGGCCAGCGGCACCATCGGCAGCAGCCCCGTAACCCATGAGATTCGCCTTTAAACAAAGGCCTTTAGAAGGAGCACAGCCATGAGCACTGGCTTGGTGGTGATGGACCCGACGGGGGAAAGCGCCCCGGCGGCCCGAACGCTGCTGCCCCTTCCCGCTTCCGTGGCGGGGAAGGTGGTGGGGCTTTTGGATATTTCTAAACCTCGCGGCGATGTTTTCCTCGATCACGTAGAAGGCAAGCTCAAGGCTGCCGGGGCTGAGGTGCGGCGCTACAGCAAGCCCACTTTTACCCGCCCTGCGCCTACGGCGCTGCGCCAGCAGATTGCCGAGGAATGCGACCTCGTTCTGGAAGCGCTGGCTGACTGAGGCTCTTGTACGTCGTGCAGTCTGCATGACCTGCGAGATCTTGATCAGCGTGGCGTACCCGGAGCCTTCCTGGCTTCTACGGCCTTTGTGGAGGCTGCGGAGGTGCAGGCGGAGGCGCTGGCGTTCCCAGCGCGGCGCTGCTTCGTACCCCATCCCATTCAGGACCGGACCGATGCGGAGATGGTGGGCTTGGCGGAAGCTGCCTGGGAGGAAATTCTGAGGAATTTGCAGGCACCGGAGTAATCCGGTGCCTGCGCATGCGCACCTTACTTCGGCTGCATCCGGATGCCGCCGTCGAGGCGAACGGTTTCGCCATTGAGATAGGTGTTTTCCATCATGTGCACAGCAAGGGCCGCGAACTCCGGAGCGTCCCCCAGGCGCTTGGGAAACTGCACCATGTCGATGAGGGGCAGGCGGACCTGATCGGGCGCGCCCATCATCATGGGGGTTTCAAAGATCCCCGGGGCGATGGTGTTCACGCGAATCCCGGTGCGGGAAAGGTCCCGTGCGATAGGCAGGGTCATGCCTGCCACCCCAGCCTTGGAGGCGCTATAGGCCGCCTGGCCGATTTGCCCGTCGAAGGCCGCGACCGATGCGGTGTTGATGATCACGCCGCGCTCGCCGTCTTCGTCGTCCGGGGTATTCTTCGCCATGGCTTCTGCGCATAAGCGAAGGACATTGAAGGTGCCGATGAGGTTCACGCCAAGCACGAAGTTGAAGGTCGCGAGGGGCATAGCACCATCCCGGCCCAGGGTCCGAGCGGCGGCGCCCACGCCAGCGCAGTTCACATTGATGTGGATGGCCCCAAAGGCCTCGAGGGTGCCGGCGATGGCAGCCTTTACCGACTCTTCATCGGAAACGTTCACAGCGAAGGCCTTTGCGGACGGGCCCAGGGCTTCGGCCGTGGCATTGGCAAGCTGCTCATTGAGGTCAAAAATGGCGACCTTGCCGCCCGCGGCGATGACTTTCTCGGCGGTGGCGCGACCCAGGCCCGAGGCCCCCCCGGTAATGACGGCAACTTTGTTCTCAAGCTTCATAAGGCCCATCTCTCCCTGTGGAATGAAAAACTGGCCCGCCCCGGCGCGGGGCGCGGGCGGGGGGCGTCAGTGTACCTTAAGCGGTTCCCCGCGGTGAGCGGACCCTCTCCCCCCGTTCTCCTCGATCTCTCGGTCCGCAATACGTTGGCCTTAGCCTGCCGTGCGGAGAGGGGGCGCACCCTTCGAAGCCGCAGCGACGCCCTTTTGGCTTGGGCGGAGGACGCCCCCGGGGGGCGCATCACCGTGCTGGGGGAAGGCTCGAACGTGCTGCTGCCACCGCGCCTTCCGGGGACGGTTTGGCATCTCGCGGCCCTAGCGCCCCGCTTTGAGCGCCATGGACGCGTCGAGGTATTTGGGGGGCTGCCCCTCGATGCGCTGGTGCGTGCGGCTTGTCAGGAAAGGCTTTGGGGTTTGGAAAACCTTAGCGCGATCCCAGGAACGGTCGGCGCTGCTCCAGTCCAGAACGTTGGCGCCTACGGCCAAAGCCTTGAGGAGGTGGTGGAAGCGCTCGAGGTGCTCGATCTTCGAACCGGGCAGTGCGCCTGGTGGTCGGCGAAGGACTGCGCCTTTTCCTATCGCGACTCGCGCTTTCGCCGAAGCCTCGGCGCCTATCTGGTGCTGACGCTGCGCCTGCGGCTGCATCGCAGCGGCCGTCCCGTGTTGGGCTACGCTGGGGTTGAAGCGCGGTTGGCGCAGCGCCTCTCTCCCAGGACCCAAGCGCAGCCGAGCGATCTCGCCCAAGCCGTGCGCGCTTTGCGCGCAGAAAAGCTGCCGGACTGGCATCGCCTTCCGAACGTGGGAAGCTTTTTTAAGAACCCCCAGCTATCTCCCGAGGCCTTTCAGCGGCTGTGCGCTCGGGCTCCGGAGCTTGCCTTGCGAGCCTTTTCGGCGTCGGGGGGCAAGGTGTCCGCGGCAGCGCTGATTCAGGGAGCGGGGTGGCGCGGTCGACGTAGGGGACCCGTGGGCATGGCTCAGCAGCACGCGCTGGTGCTGGTGAACCACGGAGGGGCGACTCGCGACGATGTAGACTGGTTGGCGGGGTCCGTGCAAGCAAGCGTCTACGCGCGCTATGGGGTGCGCCTAGAGCGAGAGCCACTGCACCTGTAGGAGAGGGAGCAACCGAGCCCCGGGCGGGGCTCGGCGCTTCTAGGCTTGCTTACTCCGCGGCGGCGCGTTGCTGCCGCGGATCGTTGGCCGCCCGGGCGCTTGGGATGGCCTCGAGGGGCGCGATGGGCTCTGGGGCCTTCGTCACCGCCGGACGCTGAGGCCGAGCCGGAGCGCCGTCCTCAATGCTCACCACCGGACGGGTGTCCTGCCCTGCATTCCGAGGGTCGTTAGCGGCTCGGGTGCCCGCTGGGGCTACGGTCGCCGGGGCCGCCGGGGCTGCTTCCACCGTAACCTCTGGGGCCGGAGCTTCCGACTCCACAGGGGCTTCAACGGTTTCCGTGGCGTCCGCCTCGAGGGCAAGAGCCCCCTGTGCGGGCTTGACCGGCTCGACGGCTTCTTCCGCCGCGGGCTCGACGGCTTCCTCTGCCACGGGCTCGACGGCTTCCTCTGCCACGGGCTCGACGGCTTCCTCTGCCACGGGCTCGACGGCTTCTTCCGCCACAGGCTCGACGGCTTCCTCCGCCACAGGCTCGCCGGCTTCTTCCGCCACGGGCTCGCCGGCTTCTTCCGCCACGGGCTCGAGGGCTTCTTCAGCCACAGGCTCGGCGACTTCTTCGGCTGCCGGTTCAGCGGCCAGGGCGGTGTCGGCCGCAGTCACGAGGGCTGCAGGCGCAACTTCGGCGGCGATGTCGCTAGCGGCTTCCGCAGCGGTGTCGGTGCTGGCCTCGGTCGCGGTTTCCGTCGTAGCCGCATCGTCGGTGCGGCCTCGGCCACGACCGCGGCCACGGCGGGGCCGGCGACGGCTGTTTTCCGGCGGCACGTGGGCTTCCGTGGGTGGGGTGAGGTCGTCGTCATCGCTCAGATCAACGGCGCTTTCGCCGGCGTCGAAGTCGTCATCGTCCTCGGCGCCTTCGTCCTCGTAATCGTTATTGCCGTCCAGGTCCTGATTACCGTCTTGGGAACGGCGACGGCCCCGACCGCCCCGGCGACGGCGGCGACGACGACGGTTTCCATCGTCCTCCCCCTGGCCGTCGTTTTCCCCGACGTTATCAGCGTTCTCTTCGTTCTCAGCGCTGTCGTCGTTGGTGGCTTGATCGATTGCGTTCTCGTCGCTCGGGCGACGACCACGGCGACGGCGATTGCCCCGACCTTCCCGGGCCTGCTCACTGCTGTCCGTGCTGTCGTCGCTGGAGTTCTCATCCTGCGTGTTCGCGGATGGGCTCCGACGGGGGCGATCGCTGCGACGTCGATTTCGCCCGCCGCGGTTGCGGTTGCCACCGCGGTTGCGGTTCTCAGAGCTATGCTCTTCTTCTTTATCGTCCTGCTGAGTCTTGGCCTCTGAGGGCTCGGAGACCGCTGGGCTGCCGAAGAGGCCCTTGAACAAGCGGTTCAGGAAGCCGCCCTGGGGCACGGGCGTCGCCGCGGGGGCTGCGGGCGCTGCCGGAGCTTCCGCCTGGGCCTGCGCCGGCGCCGGCTGCTGGGGCGCCACGGACTTCACAATGGCGTCCTGGGCTTCGGGAATGGGCGGCGCTTCGTAACCGTTCTCCGTGCTGGCCTCGAGTACCGCTTCTGCCACCTCATGGCTTTCCTGGGACAGAAGGGCTTCCACCTGATCATCCCGGACCCGAACCACCTCAAAGTGGGGCGTTTCCATGTTGGGATTGGGAACGATCATGATTCGAACGCCGTTGCGGGCTTCGATGGCCGTGATGTCCGAGCGCTTCTCGTTCAAAAGGAACGACGCAATGGGCACGGGGACGATGGCGCGAACCCCCGCACTCCGCTCCTTCAGCGTTTCCTCTTCCAAAATCCGCAGCACGGAGAGGGCGAGGGAGCGCACGTTACGGATAACGCCTTGCCCCGTGCACCGGGGGCAGATGATGGCCGTGGTTTCCTCGAGGGAGGGCCGGAGCCGCTGCCGGGACATTTCCATGAGGCCGAAGCGGGAGATCCGTCCCACCTGCACCCGGGCACGATCCGCTTCAAGCGCATCGCGCATGCGGTTTTCCACTGCCCGCTGATTCCGGGAAGCGTTCATGTCGATGAAGTCGATGACGATGAGGCCGCCCATGTCCCGCAGGCGTAGTTGCCGGGCGATTTCTTCCGCAGCCTCGAGGTTCGTGTTGAGGGCCGTTTCCTCGATGTCCGCGCCCCGGGTGGCCCGAGCCGAGTTGATATCGATGGACACGAGCGCTTCCGTGGGATCGATCACAATGGCGCCGCCACTGGGAAGCCGCACTTCGCGTTGGAAGGCGGTCTCGATCTGCGTCTCAATCTGGTAGCGAGAGAAAAGGGGGACCGGATCTTCGTAGCGCTTGATACGGCTCTCGTAGCTCGGCATGACCTGCTGGATGAATTCCAGCGCCTGGCGATGGGCGTCGGCAGAGTCGATGAGGACCTCACCGATATCCTGCCGGAGGTAATCCCGGATCGCCCGAAGGATGACGTTGTTTTCCTGGTAGATCAGCTGGGGCGCGGGGTTCTCCTCCACGGCGCGGCCGATGGCTTCCCAGATCTGTCCAAGGTAGTCGAGGTCCCACTGGAGCTCTTCGCTGCTCCGGCCCACACCGGCGGTGCGCACGATCACGCCCATGCCGTCTTCGATGGTGAGGCCGCTCATGGCGTCCCGCAGCTGATCCCGCTCTTCCCCTTCGATGCGACGGGAGATGCCGCCAGCGCGAGGATTGTTCGGCATGAGGACGAGGTAGCGACCGGCGAGGGAGATAAAGGTGGTGAGGGCCGCACCCTTGGTGCCGCGCTCTTCCTTATCAACTTGGACAATGAGTTCCTGCCCTTCCTTCACCAGCTCGGAAATGCTGGCCCGGCCTTCGCCGTTTCCGCCTTTCTTTTGGAAGTACTCCTGGGCAATTTCCTTGAGGGGGAGGAAGCCATGGCGCTCGGCGCCGTAGTCGACGAAGGCCGCTTCGAGGCTGGGTTCTACCCGGGTGATGCGCGCCTTATAAATGTTGGCTTTGGTTTGAACCCGCATGCGGGATTCGATATCGAGATCGTAAAGTTTTTGCCCATCAACCAGCGCAACCCGAAGTTCCTCGGGCTGGGTGGCGTTAATCAACATCCTTTTCATGCTGTGCACTCAAGTGAGGGCGTGGCGGGGCGGGCGTTAGGGTAGGGCTCAGGCTCGATGGCGAGACCACGGTTTGCAGGGGCTAGGCGGCGCCATGGGGGCGCGGCTGTGGGCCTAGGGGGGCGCAAACCCCCGAACTGCGCGAGACTTAAGCTGTCGCTTCTTAGCTTCGCTTACCGGCGGCCGCGGCTCATCGCGGCCTGCGCACTATCCTTGACGCCGCGCAACCTTGCGCCAGCGCGTGTACTCTTCATTGATCGATAGCGCTTTAAGCATCGCTATCGGCGTAGCCGGACTTTTCTTGCCCGGCGTGTTCCATTCCGACGCGGCGCGTGGGCGCTCGGCGGCGGCGGGTCAGGCGAACACGGGGCGGCTCTGCGATCCCAGGGGAGCGAGCGCCGCGGCTGACCTTGAGGCGAGGTTAACAGGGTTTTTTAAGTGACTCAATCAAAAGGGAAAAGCAATCATTCCGGGGGTGGCGAGCGTCACAGCGCCCGGCTGTACGAGATTGAGTCCGGGGAGGGAGGGCAGCGAGTCGACAATCTGCTGCTCCGGCTCCTAAAAAACGTCCCCAAGAGCCGGGTTTACGCCATGGTTCGAAAGGGCGAGGTACGCCTCGACGGGGGCCGGGTGAAGGTCACCACCCGGGTGCAGCCGGGGCAGAAGCTGCGCATTCCTCCGCACCAAACGGCTGAGCAAGGTCCCGAACCCACGGTGCCCGAGGCGCTCCGGAAGCAGGTGCGGGAAGCGGTGATTTTTGAAGATCGAGACGTGCTGGTGCTAGGGAAGCCCCCGGGGCTTGCTGCCCATGGGGGCAGTGGCGTGCGTTTCGGGGCCTTGGAAGCCCTAAGCCCCTGGCCGGAGGCGCCGGCCCTGGCGCTGGCGCACCGCCTGGATCGAGACACTTCAGGCGTTCTGCTGCTGGCCAAGCGGCGGGCGGCGCTGCGCCACTTGCAGCAAGCCTTTCGCGAACGCACGGTTAAAAAGCGCTACCTCGCGGTGGTCGCGGGGGCTTGGCCGGCGCATCTGAAGCGCCTAGAGGCGCCCCTGGAGCGGGTGCTGGCTAGGAACGGGGAACGCTTTGTTCGCGTATCCCAGGCGGGTAAGCCCGCCCGAACGGAGGTTTCCGTGGCCGAACGGCTGCCCGGGGCGACTTTGCTGTCTCTAACGCCGGAAACGGGGCGCACCCATCAGCTTCGGGTTCACCTGTCCCATGCGGGCTTTCCGATTCTGGGAGACGAGAAGTATGCGCCGACGGCGCTGCGCAAGGCCTTGGGGGCCGTGCCCGTCCCGCGGCTGGCGCTTCATGCTCAGGCGCTGACCGTGCCCGCCCGGGACCCGGAGCAGGCGCCCTGGCATTTCGAGGCCTCCCTGCCAGAGGATCTCGAGGCTCTGCTTAGGGCCCTTCAGGCGCAGGGCTAGGCGACCCCCAGGAAGTGGTGAGGAGGGGGTAGCCAAGCTCCGAGGTGAGGCGATGGAGCAGGTTAAGGGGCAAGCCAATGAGGGCTGAGGGGTCAGCCCCTTCCCAGGCCTCGAGGAGCACCGCCCCCAGCCGCTCGGAATACAGGGCGCCGGCGGCATCCAGGGGCTGTTCCACCGCGAGGTAGCCGTCGAGCTCGGCATCCGAAAGCTCGGCGAAGCGCACTCGCACCGGCGCGGCGCCCTGGGCAAGGGCCCCGGTGCCGCTGTGCACCACCGCCAGGGCGCTTTCGAAGGTGATCCATTGGCCTCGGCTGGCGAGGAGCTGACTCCGAGCCTTAGCCAGCGTTCCGGGCTTGCGCAGGAGGTGCTCACCGTCGTGGGCAACCTGGTCGCCGCCAATTACGAGCGCGGGGGTCGAACCGGCCCAGCTGGCTGCCACGGCTTGGGCCTTCGCCAGGGCGAGGCGCTGGGCCCGCTGGGCGGGGCTTTCCCCAGGGATGGGGGTTTCATCCACCGCGCTGTCGCGAGTTTCGAAGGGGGCGCCGAGGCGTTCGAGGACCTTCGCACGGTGAGGGGATCGGGAGGCCAGCACGAGAACAGGGAGCACGACGCCAATTCCTGAGTTTTTGCCTGAAAGCTCAAAAGCTTAACACGACGAAAGGAGGGCTCTGGGCCTTTGACAGGATCGGGGGGCATCCCTATGATTGCGCGCCTGTTTCCCCGGGGGCACGCGATCGTGGTACTGGAACCCTACCGCCTGGCCCGAGAAGACGCTCATTACACGGTTCAGGTCTCCCTTTCCGAGTTTCCGCGCATCGCCCAGGCTTTGGGAAATGAGGGGGAGGGCGGTGCGGTGGCCGTGGACGTTCGCTTCTTCCGCGATGAGGAAGGGCGCGCGTGCGCTGAAGGCACGGTAACGCTCGACGGTTTCCAGCGCTGCGCGAATTGTGAGCGGAAGGAGCCGCTGGGTCTGACCGCGGAGGTGGCCCTGGTGGTGGTTCGGGACGAGATGGCTCAGGGCCTCTACGCCGGCACCCGAGAACCGATCACGCTTGAGGGAAAGAAGGTTCCCCTGGCGGAAGTATTTGAGGATGACTTGCTTCTGGCCTTGCCGGAGCGGCCCTGCGCGGTGCGGGAGGCGCCATGCCCCCACGCTCAAGCACGGTGGGCCGCGGTGCAGGATCAGGGCGCGCCGGAGCCGGCGCCGAAGCGGGAGAACCCCTTCGCCGCCCTGGCGCAGCTGAAGGGCGGGCAAGAGCCCAAGAATTAGTTTTTTTGTCGGCGGGAGCCGACTTTATCGTGAAGGAGTAGGCAGTCCATGGCCGTTCAACAAAATCGTAAAACCCGTTCCAAGCGTGGCATGCGTCGTTCCCACGACGCCCTTTCCGGGCCCACCCTGTCCACGGAAGCCACCACCGGGGAAACGCACCGTCGCCACCACGTATCGGCGGACGGCTTCTACCGCGGTCGTAAGGTCACCAACGGCAAGGACGACTAGGTCCCTCCATGGCCTATGCTCTGGTTTTTCCCGGTCAGGGGGCGCAAAGCGTTGGCATGCTCGACGCCCTCGCGGAGGCCCACCCGGTGGTTCGGGAGACCTTCGCGGAGGCGAGCAGTGCCATCGATCTCGATCTTTGGCGCCTCGCTTCTGAGGGGCCGGCGGAGCTCCTCGATGCCACGGAGCAGACCCAGCCCGTTCTTTTGACGGCATCCATCGCAGCCCTTCGGGCCCTAGCAAGCCAGGGCGCCCTCGCGCCTGCAGCGGTCGCTGGCCACAGCCTTGGGGAGTACGCCGCCCTCGTGGCCGCGGGCACGCTAAGCCTGAGCGACGCTGTGCGCCTCGTTCGCCGGCGCGGCTTACTGATGGCGGAAGCGGTTCCCGCAGGGCAGGGGGCCATGGCGGCCATTCTTGGCCTCGACGACGACGCCATTGCTGAGGCCTGCGCAGAAGCTGCGGGGGACGAAGTGGTCTCCCCGGCCAATTTCAATGCGCCGGGGCAAATCGTGATTGCGGGGCACAGCGCTGCCGTGGAGCGCGCCATCGAGGGGTGTAAGGCCCGCGGGGCAAAGCGCGCCATGGGCCTCCGGGTGAGCGGCCCCTTTCATAGCGCTCTTATGGCGCCGGCGGCGGAGGCCTTCCGCGCGGATCTTGAAGCCGTTAGCTTTCAGCCCGCCACCGTTCCCGTTTATCAAAACGTGACCGCCGCGCCGACGCAGGATCCCACGGCGCTCCGGGATCAGCTGCTGGTGCAGCTCTCCGCGCCGGTGCAGTGGACGCGCAGCGTGCAAGCCATGGGTGCCGCCGGTCTGACGGCCGTGGTTGAGTGTGGCCCGGGGGCCGTGCTGGCGACCATGGTGCGCCGTATCGATAAGGCCCTGGCTTGCTATGCGACGGGTACCCCGGAGGCGCTGGATAAAACCCGTGAGGCCCTGGAGGCAGGCTTGTGAGCGAGGCGCGCGTCGCCCTGGTGACCGGGGCCAGTCGAGGCATCGGGGCAGCCATTGCCCAAAAGCTCGCCGCCGAAGGCTATCGGGTCGCTGGCACCGCCACCTCGGAGGGAGGCGCTGCAGCCATTACCGAAGCCCTTGGGGAGGGGCATCTCGGCGTGGTCATGGACGTGCGTTCGGAAGACTCCGTTGCCGCGGCCCTGGGGGCTGTGGAGGCGGCGCTGGGAACGCCCGTGGTGGTCGTTAACAACGCCGGGATCACCCAGGACAACCTCATGCTGCGCATGAGCGCGGAACAGTGGGCGTCGGTGATTGATACCAATACCAACGGCCTCTACCGAGTGACCAAGCCGCTTCTCCGGGGCATGATGAAAGCCCGCTTTGGACGCATCATTAACGTCTCTTCGGTGATCGCGCGCCGGGGCAATGCCGGGCAAGCGAACTACGCCGCCTCCAAGGGTGCCGTGGAGGGCTTCACTCGAGCCCTTGCTCAGGAAGTGGGCAGCCGGGGCATTACGGTGAATGCTATTGCGCCGGGTTTTATCGAAACGGAAATGACCGCCGCGCTCGACGAAGGGGTGACGGAACAGCTTCGATCAGCCATTGCGCTTGGGCGCTTTGGGGGTGCGGAGGAAGTGGCAGCCCTCGTGGCGTTCCTTGCAAGTGAGGGAGCGGGCTATATTACGGGGGAGACGATCGCCATCAACGGCGGTCTGTACATGAATTAGAGGCATCGCGCCAGCTTGAAGGGCTTTAAATCGTTCCACTAAAATTGCGACGCATCGTGGCGCCGCCTCGACCTATGGGAGTTAGCTTTCAGATGAGCAGCAGCGTGGAAGAACGGGTCAAGAAACTGATCTGTGAGCAGCTGGGGGTTAAGGAAGACGAAGTCAATGACGACGCTTCCTTCGTTGAAGATCTTGGTGCCGATTCCCTCGACACCGTGGAGCTCGTGATGGCTCTCGAAGAGGAATTTGAAACGGAAATTCCCGACGAGGAAGCGGAAAAGATCACGACCGTTCGCGAAGCGATCGATTACGTCCTAGCGCACCAGTAAAAAGGTACGCTGCGCGACCTCATGCCGGGGAGGGATGGGGTCGCCGCTAGGTTGCGCCCACAAACGCGCTTAGCAGCCTATTTGTCCGTCCGCGCCCTGCTCTGGAGCCTCTCCAGAGCTTCGCTGTGGCGTTCACAGGAGACCGACCATGAGCGGTAGACGAGTCGTGGTAACCGGCCTAGGAATGGTGTCGCCCCTTGGGCTCGACGTGGTCAGCTCCTGGTCTGGCATCCTTGCCGGGAAAAGTGGCGCGGCAACCATCGAAACTTTCGACGTGAGCGACTACAGCGTCCAGTTTGCAGCGACGGTAAAGGGCTTTGATCCCACCGTTTGCATGGAAGCAAAGGAAGCACGGCGCGTTGACGTTTTTGTGCAGTATGGGATGGCAGCGGCCTGTCAAGCGATGGAAGACGCAGGGCTGACGGAGATTCCGGAAGCGGAAGGCGATCGCTACGGCGTGGCCATCGGCTCGGGCATCGGCGGCATCATGACCATCGAAAAGACCCACGAGACCCTACTGAAAAGCGGGCCTCGTCGGGTTTCTCCGTTCTTCGTCCCGGGCAGCGTCATCAACATGATTTCCGGGAATGTCTCGATCCGCTATGGCCTTCGGGGTCCCAACATCGCGATCGTCACCGCCTGTACCACGGGTACGCATAACATCGGCATGGCTGGTCGCCTCATTCGAGACGGAGACGCGGATGTAATGGTGGCGGGGGGTGCGGAAATGGCGACGTCCCCCGTGCCCCTTGCGGCCTTCTCCTCCATGAAGGCGTTGTCTGCTCGCAACGATGATCCTGCGGCAGCGTCTCGCCCCTGGGACCGGGATCGGGATGGGTTCGTCCTTGGGGACGGGGCTGGGGTTCTCGTTTTAGAGGAATATGAGCACGCCAAGGCGCGGGGAGCGACGATCTACGCCGAGCTCGCGGGCTTTGGTATGAGCGGCGACGGCTATCACATCACCAGCCCCCCGGAAGACGGTGCGGGGGCCGTGGCCTCTATGAAGAACGCGCTCCGCTCTGCGGCCATGGATCCCTCGGAGGTGGGCTATATCAATGCTCACGGGACCTCCACTCCCCAGGGGGACATCGCTGAGACCCGGGCTATTAAGACCGTATTTGGCGATAAGCCGAACCTGGCGGTGAGCTCAACCAAATCCATGATTGGGCATCTTCTCGGCGCTGCGGGCTCGGTGGAAGCGATCTTTAGCGTGCTCGCGATTCGCGATGGCGTCCTGCCGCCGACGATCAATCTTGATAACCCCGATGACGCCTGCGATCTCGATTACGTTCCGGGAACGGCGCGGGAAGTGCCTGTGAAGGCGGCGCTCAGTAATTCCTTCGGTTTCGGGGGCACGAACGGCACCCTGATCTTCCGCGCTGTCGATTAAGGACCGTGGGGCATCGGTGGCGCCAAGGTGCCCTGATGCTCGGGCTCCTTGGGCTCGTTAGTCTTCTGTTCCTCGGTGCCGGGACCTGGCTTCTGCGCCAACCCCTGGCCCTAGAGGGCTCCCTCTGCTTTGACCTTAAGCCGGGCGCGGCCGGGCCCCAGCTGCAAAAGGTGCTGAAGGCCCAAAGTGGCCCCGCGGAGCGTTTTGCCCTTCGCCTCTACCTTCGCCTAAGCGGCGTGGGAAAAACGCTCCAGGCGGGAGAGTACTGCCTGGACTCCGGCGAAACCCTCCTTTCCACCCTCGGGAAGCTTCGCCGCGGCGCGGTGCACGAGCGGACCCTGCGCATCGGAGAGGGGTGGACCCTTCGGGATTTAGAGCGTGCGCTGCGCGCAGCGGAGCGCCTCGATCGGGCAGACCTCGGCGCCACCTGGGTGGAGCGGGCGGCCCAGCTCGGCCGAAGCGGCAGCCTAGAGGGGCGCTTTTTTCCGGACAGCTATCGTTACCTTGCGGGCACCTCGGCCCTGAGCTTGCTGGCCCAGGCTGCGGCGCGCATGGATGAGGCCCTGGGGAAGGCCTGGGAGGGCCGGGATCCGGACCTGCCCCTTAGCGCTCCCGGGGAGCTGCTTACCCTTGCTTCGCTCATCGAGAAGGAAACGGGCTTCGCTCCGGATCGCCCCCGAGTGTCCCGGGTCTTTCACAACCGCCTAGGTGAGGGAATGCGCCTGCAAACGGATGTGAGCGTGATCTATGGCCTAGGCGCCGCCTTCCATGGCGATTTGACCCGCGCCGATTTACGCCGCGACACGCCCTACAACAGTTACCGACGAGCGGGGCTTCCGCCCACGCCCATCGCCTTTCCCGGTGCTGCAGCCCTCAACGCCGCGGCCCCTCCGGAACCAGGCGCCTGGCGCTATTTTGTGGCTCGCGGCGACGGAACCTCGGTCTTTTCCGTTACCCTAGCGGATCACGAAACGGCCGTGGATCGCTACCAGCGCCAGGGCGCGGCAAAGGGGACAGCGCCATGAAGCGGGGACGCTTTATCACCCTCGAAGGCGGGGAAGGGGCGGGCAAGAGTACGCAGCTGCAAACCGTGGCCGCCTGCCTTACGGCGGCGGGCATTCCCTTTTTGACCACCCGGGAGCCTGGGGGCACGCCTCGAGCCGAGGCCATCCGGGGGCTGCTCTTGAGCCCCGGGGAAAGGGAGCCCATGGCCTCGGAGACCGAGCTTTTACTGATGTTCGCGGCCCGAGCGCAGCATGTGAAGCAGCGCATCGAGCCGGCCCTGGCGGCCGGGACCTGGGTTCTGTGCGATCGCTTCACCGACGCCACCCGGGCCTACCAGGGCGGGGGGCGCGGCCTCGACCTTTCCCAGATAGAGACGCTCGCCGCCTGGGTGCACGGGGACTGCTGGCCAGATCTGACGCTTTTGCTGGATGTGCCGGCGGCGCAGGGCCTGGCCCGGGCGGAAAAGCGCAGCGCGAAGGACCGCATTGAGCAGGAGGCATTGGCCTTTTTCGAACGGGTGCGTGCTCATTACCTGGCACAGGCGTCGGCAGAACCGACGCGCTTTCGCGTCATCGATGCGGCCCTCGCGGAGGTTGCGGTCACCGCGCAGGTGACGGCCGCGATGGAAGCCTTTCTCGCCCAGGAGGGCGCCCATGACTGACGCCCCCGTTGCGCCCTGGCATCGGGGCTCCTGGGAGCGGCTCCTCGGCCTTCATGCGGCGGGGCGCCTGCCCCATGCGGTGCTTCTGCCCGGCCCTGCGGGCTGGGGCGCAAGCTTCTTCGCCCGCCAGCTGGCCCGGGCTCTGCTGCAGCGGCCACTGCTACCCGCAGACCATTGGCTTCAGAGTGCCGGCGAGGACGAGGATTTACGAACCCATCCCGATGCGCGGCTGGTGGAGCGGGAAGCGCCCCGGGAAGGCGCTGCCCCGCGGGCTCAGCTCACCATTGAGCAGATTCGCCATCTCGGTGGGTTCCTCGAACGCACGGCCAGCCAGGGATCGGCGCGGGTGGTGGTGCTGGAGCCCTTCGAAGCCTTGAATGGGGCTGCCGCCAATGCTTTTCTAAAGCGCCTAGAGGAGCCGGGCCCGGGGGTTCACCTGCTGCTCGTCAGTCATGCGCCTGGCCGTCTTTTACCCACCCTGCGCTCCCGTTGCCAAAGCTTTCCCTTGGCCCCGGGCACGGAGGCGGAGGCGCTGGCCGTGCTTCAGCAGGCGGGGATCAGCCCGTCGGAAGCCGCTAGGCGCCTGGTGCTGGCCGGGGGCGCGCCGGGGAAGGCCCTTGAAGAAGACACGACGGCCCGCCTGGCCCTCGATGAGCCTGTGCGTCAGGCCCTGGCTTCCGGAGATAGCGGACCGCTGCTGGCCTTTCCTCCGCGCCTCGATGCGGCGGGGCAGCGCGCCCATGCCCGGGCGGTGATTGATGTGCTTCGGGTTCATACTGCGGAGGCGCTTCGGGAGGGGCTCGCTCAGGGCGTGGATCGACGACTTATGGGGCGCTATGAGCAGCTTGAAAGCGCCCGGCGGAAGCTGGAGAGCAGTGCCAACCCCAGCCCCTCGCTGCTTCTTGAGGAGCTTCTCCTTCCCCTTTCGCGCTAGGGCTAGCCTGCGTTTTCCGTGGCCGGAGCGCTCAGGAAGGTTTCCAGCTGATCGGCGAGGCCGGAGCAGGCCTGAGCCTGGACCCGAGCGATGATGGGCACGGGGACAACCATGGCCGGCATGTAGGAGGTGCCATTGGCGTCGCTGGAAATGCGTCCCAAGGTTTGTTGCGTTTTCAGGTCCCACACCGTCGCCTCGTAGGAGGCATCCCGGGCCCAGGTCACGAAGCCGAAGCATCCGCCGCCCCCGGGGCTGATGGTGCAGGTCATGGACCCCGCCTGGTCCGTGGTGTTGGTCGCGCCGTCCACCCAGATCATGTAGCGAACACCCAGATCGTCGATGCGCTTGGCGACCGCTTCGTTGGCGAGCAGGGTGGGTAGATCGGCGGTGCCCAGGGGTGCCGTGCGCGGTTCAAACCAGGGGTAAAGGGCGTCGATGAAGGCCTCTTCCGGCAGCACCGCGCTACCGCGGAGGCTCTTACCTACGCAGTCAACGAAATTGCTCTCGGTCTCGTAGCCGTTGTTGTGCCGGCGGCCGAGGATCACGATGCTCCCTTCCTGCGGGGCCTCCAGCAGCGCCGGGGCGGTGCGCACTTCCTCAATGGTGGCGCTCACGCAGCCGCCGAGGGCAAGAGCCAGGGCCCATAGGCTGAGTACGCGGGGGTGACGACGGGTATTCATGGCGCTTCCTCCCTAGAGGTTTGGGGAGCGTCTGCAGGGGTACCCTCTGCCTCGTCGCCGTCCACCTCAGCTGCTGCCTCCGTTGCTGTTTCCTCTGCTGCTTCCATCTGAGCCTTGGCTTCCGCTTCCGCGCGGGCCTTTTCCCTGCGCAGCTGCTGCGCGCGCACCCGAGCCGCCGCTAGCGCATCCTGGTTCCGAGGAAACTCGATGGCGAAGAAGGCCCCGGCGTCGCGCAGCGCCGTGATTGCCGCTTGCTCAATGGCCACCTGGGCACTGTCGAGGAAACCATCCCGGGTGCGTCCGTAGCCCGTTAGGGGATAGCGGGCGACCAGCGTTTCTCCGTCCCGCTCGAAGAGCTCGATCTCATACTTCAGCCAGACTTCAAAGAAGTTCGATCGCGTTTGGTAGGGAATGGAGAACTGCATGTCCTGGAGCTGGGGCCGTAGTAACAGCTCCGCGGTGCTGTCCTCCGGCTCCGGGGCAAGGGCGTCCCGCTCCGTAACGGCGCTGAAGAGGGCGGGTAGCATGGCGCGGAAGAGGGCGACCTGGGCTGCCCCAAGGTCAATTTCCCAATTGCCCCGCTGGGGAATGCTTTCGGAGAGGGTGTAGCGTTGGAAGGCTTCGTCGTAGACCACCGCCACCTTAAGGGGCAGCTGCTGAACCACCGGGCGTTCCGGGAAGGTGGCCTCCACGGTCACCGCCGTGGTGGTGCAACCTCCTAGGAGCAGGCTAAGGCAGAGGCAGGCTAGGGCGGCGGGACGTAGTGCCATTGGAACTCCTCGCTGAGCCTTCGACTCTAGCAGAGCCCGAAGGAAAAGGGGGAGTCGCCCCGGGGGCCGGAAGGGCCCCCGGAGGGGGCTGCTTAGGCGTGAACCATGACCTGCATGTTGGAGTAGCCCTTTACGAAGGCCGAGCGAACCCGGGTGGGTTCCTCCAGCACTTCCACGTGCTTGAAGCGCTTTAGGATCTCTTCCCAGACGATGCGCAGCTGCATCTCGCCGAGGCGATTACCCATGCAGCGATGGATGCCGTAGCCGAAGGAGACGTGGCTCCGGGCATTGGGCCGATCGATGATCAGCTTGTCCGCATCGGGGAATTGGTTTTCGTCCCGGTTCCCAGAGAGATACCACATGCAGACCTTCTCCCCCGCCTTGATTTTCTGGCCCCCGAGCTCCGTATCCACCAGCGCGCGGCGGCGCATGTGGGCGAGGGGCGTTTGCCAGCGGATGATTTCCGCCACCATGTTGGGGATGAGGCTTTGATCGGCCTTGAGCTTGGCGAACTGCTCGGGCCACTTGTTCAGGGCGTAGACGCCTCCGGTGATGCTGTTTCGGGTGGTGTCATTGCCACCCACGATCAGAAGAATCAGGTTCCCCAGGTACTCCATGGGGGGCATGTTCTTCGTCGACTCGCCGTGAGCCAGCATGGAAATCAGGTCGTTCCCGGGCTCGCTGTTCACCCGGTCGTTCCAAAGCTGGGTGAAGGACTCCAAGCACTCGATGAGTTCGGCCCGACGTTCCTCTTCCGAGTCGATGATGCCCATGCCCGGCCCCGCGGTGGCCACGTCGGACCAGCGGGTGAGCTTGCGCCGATCTTCGAAGGGGAAGTCGAAAAGGGTGGCGAGCATTTGCGCGGTGAGCTCAATGGAGACCTTATCGACCCAGTTAAAGGCTTCCCCCACGGGAAGCTCATCGAGGATCTTACCGGCGCGCTCCCGGATGAGCGGCTCCAGGTTCATCAGGTTTCGGGGGGACACCACCCCCTGCACCGTTTTGCGCTGAACGTCGTGCTTCGGCTGGTCCATGGCAATGAACATGGGAAGCTTGAAGTCTTCGTCTTCGTCGTTGAGCGTGATGCCCGTTTCCGACGAGAAAACCTGGTGCGATTTATCCACGTGCATGATGTCTTCGTAGCGCGTCACGGACCAGTAGGGGCCAAATTGGCTGACCTCGGTCTTGTGAATCGGTGCTTCTTTGCGGAGGCGCTCAAAGAACTTGTACTGCTGATCGGCCTCAAAGAGTTCGGGCTGCGCCGGATTCAATTCCTCGAGGGGAATGCTGTAGGGATCCATGCCGAGGTGGCTGGGGACATCGGGGAAGGGATTTTCCCAATCGATCGTGCCAAGGGTGGGCGCTTCGCTCATGGTAGCTCCTAAAGGTGAGTCGCGGCTCGCATTTGCCCTCAAATGTCCTCTGACCCCACCCATCTGTCAAGAGGCGGGGGGAAATTCCTAGGCGGTATAGAGCACGCCAAGCCCTAGATAGGCCACCAAGGCAATGGCCCCGGCGCAGAGGGCAAAGGGCAGCTGGGTGCGTACGTGCTCGATATGGGAGGCCTCGGCGGCGAGGGAGGCGACTACGGTGGTATCGCTGATGGGGGAGGCGTGGTCCCCAAACACCGCACCTCCGAGCACCGTCGCCAGAAGCAAGGACGGCGGAAGGCCCAGATCCAGCGCCAGGGGGATGGCCAGGGGGATCATGAGGGCGAAGGTGCCGAAGGAGGAACCGATCGGAAAGGCGGTGATTCCACTCACTAAGAACACCAGGGCCGGAAGCAGGAAGGCGGGCACCTGATCCCCCACAAGTTGAGCCAGGTAGGGGCCCGTACCCAAGGCCTTAGCGGCCGTCCCTAGGGCGAGGGCAAAGAGCAAAATCACGGAGATGGTGAGCAGGTTGGCCGCGCCGGCCAGGCTCGTTTCCATGATGTCCGCGAAGGCCGTGCCCTGCCGCGCGGCCTGCAGGGCCGTGACCGTCAGTCCCGCAAGCACGCCCCAGAGCACGGCCTTGGATCCGGAGCCCGCCATGAAATCGCCGTCCCCGGTGATCCATAGGCCAAGGGGTACGGTCAGCAGCAGGGCCAGCAGGGGAAGGAGCATGTGCCCCGCATGGCCCTGGCTCGGGCCATCTTCCCGTTCGCTGGCCAAGGGGGCGGCCGCCGTTGCCTGGGCCGCGCGGTCGTCGGCGGCGCCCATGGGGCCGAAGCGCCAGCCGAAGGCGATCGTGGCAGCGGCAAAGGCCACGGCGCTAAAGGCATAGATGTTTAGGGGGATGGCGCTGACGAACACGCCGAGGGGATCCTCGAGCCCCGTGTTCTCAAGAAGGCCGAGGTTGATGGCGCCCCAGGCATTTAGGGGAATGAGAATGCACACGGGGGCGGAGGTGCTGTCGATGAGATAGGCCAGCCGCTCCCGGGAGAGGCGGAAGCGGTCGAAGAGGGGCCGGGCCACGGCGCCGGCCACAAGCAGGGTGACGGTGGATTCAATGAAGATCACCACCCCCGTACCCCAGGCGAGCCACTGGGCGCCCTTCGGGCTTTGGCTAAAGCGCAGCTTTGACAGGGCTCGGATCAGCCCTCCCACGCCGCCGTTGCGTTCGATGAGGGCCATCATGGAGCCGATGAGCATCATGAAGATCAGCACCCGCGTATCGCCGGGGCTCTCGAAGACCCGAAGGATGCCGTCCACCGCATCGGCCAGGGCGCTTAGGGGATTCAAGCTGCTGTTCGTTCCGAAAGCTAGGAGACCGTAGGCGAGCCAGATGCCGGCAAAAAGCGAGGGGAGGACCTGGCGCGTCAGGAGAGCGCAACCGATGGCCAGGGCCGGGGGCAGAAGGGCAGTCCAGCTCACATCGCTCATGGGGGGTCCTTAAGGCAGTCATGCATTTTCGTAACGGTTCTGAGTATGCCGTGCTTTTACGGAGTTGCACCCCATGGCGGAGCGAGGCAGGCTCTGAGGCTTAGGGAAAAGCGGAGAGCCTTGCAGTCAAGGCTTCGGGGGAGGAGACAGTCAATGGTGAAGTTAGCAGATCGTTTTGACTCCTGGGCACCGATCACGGCGGATGACGCGGCGATTCGAAGTGCTCTGGCCAGTGCCAACATTCCAGCGCTCATGTGCGCCCTGGTGCACCTGACCGGGGATCCGTCCCTGCTTCGGGGCAGCATTAAGCCCAGTGCGGAATTCATGGGCGATCCCCAGGGGGGAATCTCGGAGGCCGATCAAGCGCAGATGCGGGAAGCGGCCTTCGAGGCGCTGGTCGCCTATCGCGATGGCGGGCAAGCCCTGCCGCCGGCGCCAAACCTCGAAGTGGTGCGGGAGATGATCGATTTCATCGCCGGCCAGCCCTTGCCCGAACACTACGGCCCCTTCCTCCTCGGAGAGCTGGGGCTGAATCACGAGGACCCCTACGCCCAGCCGGCGCTCCTTGAGGTTGACGAAGACGCGCGTGGCGCCTTTCACGTGCTCATTATCGGCGCGGGGATGTCCGGGCTCTTGGCGGGGTATCGCCTGAAGCAGGCCGGAGTGCCCTTCACCATTGTGGAGAAGAACCCGTCCGTGGGGGGGACGTGGTTTGAGAACACCTATCCGGGCTGTCGCGTGGATAGCCCGAACCACACCTACTCCTATTCCTTCGCGCCCAACGATTGGCCCCAGCACTTTAGTGCTCAGCCCGTGCTTCTGGACTACTTCCGCCAGTGCGCGGAGGCCATGGGCGTGCTCCCGAATATCCGCTTCAACCGGGAGGTCACGGAGGCGCGCTACGACGCCGAGACCCAGCAATGGGTGCTGTCCGTGAAAAGCCCAGAGGGCACGGAGTCCTTCTCCGGGGATGCGCTCCTGACCGCCACGGGGCAGCTCAATCGCCCGCGCATGCCGGAGATTGAGGGCATGGAGCGCTTCTCCGGCCCAAGCTGGCATTCGGCGCGCTGGAACCATGAGGTGGATCTCACGGGTAAGCGGGTCGCCGTGGTGGGTACGGGGGCCAGCGCCTTCCAATTTGTGCCCCATATCGCCAAGCAAGCCTCCAGCGTCACCATATTCCAGCGCACGCCACCCTGGGTGTCGCCCCAGGCGCATTACTTTGAGCCCATTGAAGATGGTAAGCACTGGCTGCTCCAGCACGTGCCCTTCTATGCGAAGTGGTTCCGCTTCTCCCAATTCTGGTCCACGAGCGAAGGGCTTCTGGGTTCCGTGCGCCGGGAGCCCGGCTATGAGAACCGGGACGACGCCGTGGGGGAGGCGAACGATCAGCTCCGGGCCATGCTGACGGAGTTCATTCACGAAATGCTCGGGGATCGGCCCGATTTGATCGAGAAGGTTACGCCCCACTATCCCCCGGCGGGCAAGCGCATGTTGGTGGATAACGGCACCTGGTACCAAACGCTGAAGCTGCCGCACATCGAAGTGCTAACGGATCGCATTGCGCGCTTCACGGAAGGGGGGCTGGAAACGGAAAGCGGGGTCACGCACGACTTCGACGTGGTGATCTACGCCACGGGCTTCCACGCCAGTAAGATTGTCTGGCCCATGGCCATCTACGGCCGCACCGGGGAAAACCTGCAGGATCTGTGGGATGGGGACCCCCGGGCTTACCTCGGGATCACCGTACCCGATTTCCCCAATTTCTTTATGACCTACGGCCCCAACACCAATATTGTGGTGAACGGGTCCATCGTCTTCTTCTCCGAATGCGAGATTCGCTACATCCTCGGCTGCCTGGCCCTGTCCATGGAGCAGGGGCGGAGCCTCGCGGTGAAGCACGGGGTCCACGACCGCTTTAATGAAGCAGTAGATCAAGCCAACGAACAGATGGCCTGGGGCGCCCCCCACGTCAAGAGTTGGTACAAAAACGCAAAGGGGCGGGTGACGCAGAACTGGCCCTTTACGCTGCTCGAGTACTGGAACCGAACCCGGGCACCAGCGGTCGAGGATTTTGAATTCTTCGCCCCCGAGGGGCCAGCGCAGAAACGAGCCTAGGGCCTTTTCCCGAGCAAAAAAAACGCTGGCCCCCGGGAGGAGGCCAGCGTTTTTTTGGTGCGGGGCTATCCCCTAGGCGCTAATCCGGCCGGTGGTACTTCACTACGCCCTTCGGGCCCACTTCTGCCCCGTAGACGTTTCCTTCCGCGTCCACCGCCACCCCTTCGGCGAAGGTCGTGCTGGCCTGATCCGGATTCGGCTCGATATCCGGGATAAAGAAATCCACGTAGCCATCGATGACGCTGCCAATGCGCATGCCCCGGCGGTACCCGGGGTTGTTGCCCCAAGTGCGGTTCGACTCCGAGTCCACGGCGTAGAGGATGTCGTCCTTGATGAACAGGCCACTGTTTCGGCTGAACTGGGTCCAGGTATCCAGGTGCTTGCCTTCTTGGTCGAAGATTTGGATTCGGTTGTTGTGCCGGTCGGCGACGAAGAGGCGGCCGGCGGAGTCCATGGCGAGGGCGTGGGGTTCGCGAAACTGACCGAAGTCCCGGCCCGTGCCGCCCCATTCCAGAAGGTATTTGCCGTTGGCATCGTACTTCACGATGCGGTTGTTGTTCCCCGGGCCGTGGCCGTCCGCGACGAAGATGCTGCCGTCCGGCGCCACGAGCACATCATTCGGGGCGTGGAAGACGTAATCCCCTTCTCCAGCCACCCCCGCGGTGCCGAGGGTCATGAGCACTTCGCCGTCCGGACTAAATTTCCATACCTGGTGGCCCCGGGTGCCGTCGCCGCGGGCGTCCGTGACCCATACGTTGCCCTCCGCATCCACGAACATCCCGTGGGGCCAGGTGATGAGGCCGGCGCCGAAGCTCTTCAGCAGGTTGCCGTCGAGATCGAACTGGAAGATTGGGTCCAGATTTTCCTTCCCGATACAGCTGTTTTGTTCGCAGCGGTCGGCGACCCACAGGGTCTTTCCATCGGGGGCCGGGTAGATGGCGCTGGTCGACCCCCAGCTACGTCCTTCCGGGAGCTGGCCCCAGCCGCGCTCGGCCGTGTAGGGGTTCGGCGCGTTATTTTCGGCCT
>Ga0255770_10001303_pt1 | contig 23053 bp, 19 predicted proteins | sample 071ome_22_FD_179968 | JGI IMG/M metagenome (GOLD analysis project Ga0255770, IMG submission 179968) | Coastal salt marsh microbial communities from the Groves Creek Marsh, Skidaway Island, Georgia - 071404AT metaG (version 2) | ecosystem: Environmental > Aquatic > Marine > Intertidal zone >...
CATAAAGTTTTTAACAATAAAAAAAAAAAAATTCATTATGTTTTTTTTAAGAAAAAAAATTTAAAAATATTAATGCTAAAATCTAAAATATCTCTATTATGTTCTGCCTTTAAAATGATTGAAAAAATATCTTGAAAAGATTTTTTTTAAGTTATGTTTGTAGTTTAAAATGAAAAACCTAGAAAAAATTTTATTGTTTTTAACAATTTTGTTTGCAGTATTTAATTTAACACAACTAAATATCTATAATTTTTTGGAAGATGAAAATAAGATTGCACTTATTTGTTTTATACTTTCGCTATGTGCCTTGCTATTAATTTTAATACTAGTAATTTCAAAGAGAATTAAAGAAAGAAATAGATAATTAGATCTCAATAAATTCAATCTCCACTCCAGAATTTGTAAGGAATTCAATACCGGATTGATCTTTATATTTTTTTGAATAAACAACCCTTTTTATACCAGACTGAAAGATAAGCTTACTGCACTCTCTACATGGAGATAATGTAATATAAAGAGTTGCTCCATTAGTGGATTGAGTAGAGCCAGATACTTTAGCTATTGCATTAGCTTCAGCATGAAGCACATACCATTTTGTGTATCCCTTATCATCCTCACAAATATTTTCAAATCCAGAAGGAGTACCATTATAACCATCTGAAATAATCATTCTATCTTTTACAATTAGCGCTCCAACTTGTCTTCTTTTACAATATGAAAGCTTAGACCATTCTTCGGCCATTTTTAAATATGCAATATCATATTTTAATTGTTTATTTTTCAAGTAGTATTATTGAATCCTAAATATAAGTTAATCTAAAATTATTAATTGGTATTCTTTATATATTTGTATAAAAAATATGTATCCAGAAGAAATCGTTAAACCATTTAAACTTGAATTAACAAATTCAGGTTTTTTAGAACTTACATCATCAGAAGACGTTAAAAACGCTCTATCTCAATCCGGAACCACATTAATTGTTGTAAATTCAGTTTGTGGATGTGCAGCAAGAAATGCTAGACCTGGAGTAATTATGTCATTATCAAATGAATCTATTCCTGATAATCTTTGTACAGTATTTGCTGGTTTTGACATTGAAGCGACTGAAGCTGTAAGAGAGGAAATGTTACCATTTCCCCCTTCATCTCCATCTATAGGTCTTTTTAAAGACGGTGAATTGGTTCATATGGTTGAAAGACATCATATCGAAGGAAGAGATGCTAATTTAATTTCTGAAAATTTAGTTCAGGCTTACAACGAATTTTGCTAACTACTTTGGCAGAGTAATAGTAAATTCTGTTCCCTTTTTGTTTTTTGATTTGTAGGAAATTTTTCCTCTGTGAGAATTTATAATGTTTTTTACAATACCAAGGCCAAGACCCATGCCTTTAGATTTGGTTGTAAACTTTGGTTCAAAGATTTTATCACGATTACTTTTTGAAACTCCAAATCCATTGTCTGATACTAAAATTTTAACGTTTTTAGAGTTTTCAGATATCTTAACTAATATTTCAGGTTCCCTATCATAAGGTATAGCCTGTATGCTGTTTTTAATCAAGTTTGTCATAACTCTTATCCACTGAGCTCTATCTAGTTTTAGAAAAATCTTATCACTTGAAGTCTCAAAAGTTATATTATTTTGCTCAAATATTTCAACAGCTTTTTTTGTAGCATCAACTATATCATTTTTTTCTAGCTGAGTTTTTGGAAGAGTAGCAAAATCTGAAAACGATGTTGCTACTTTACTCATTGTGTCAATTTGTTCAATTAATGTGTTACAGAAATCATTGATTTTATTTTTTTTCTCATTGGAGGTTATTCCACTGTTTTTTTGAAAGCTTTGTACTGTAAGTCTCATAGGTGTCAGTGGGTTTTTAATTTCATGAGCTACTTGTTTAGCCATTTCTTGCCAAGCTTGTTCTCTTTCAGTTTTTGCTAATCTCTTTGCACTATCCTCAAGGTCATCAATCATTTTATTGTAAGAATTAACTAAACTATCAATTTCTTTAGTTGCATTTTTTAGATATATTTTTTCATTCTTTTTTAACAAACCAGTTTGACCAATTTTTAACCTTATGGTCTCAATTGATCTAGTTACAAATCTTGACATAAAATAAGCTAGCACAATTGCAACAACAAGCATTATAAAATATATTTGATAAAGAGTAGAAAGAAACACGTTTAATTCACTTTCTGCAAATGATACATCTTGAAAATAAGGGAAAAAAAGAATTGCGTATTTATTTCCCAAATCGTCTTTTAAAACACTATATGAAGCCTGAAATTTTCCTACATCTGTATAATTTTCTGATGTAAATTTACCCTCTTCATTAGACACTAACATCCTTGCAAAATCATTATCCAGAGAGTAGTCATTTGATATTACATCAAGGGGTAAATAGGAATAAAATAAAGGTGTACCATCAATTTTAAATATTGAGTACTCAACACTATGAATTCTTGTTATTTCTTCAAAATCAGATTGGTAATCCCCCCAAATATCATAATTACTTGAAAGATTATATTTATTAACTAAATAGTTGATTTGCTTTTTTAATTGACTTTCTTTTCTTTCTTGTCTATAGGAATTATATTGTTCAGACTCAGACCTATATTGGTAGTACGTTGATCCAAGAACAAGCAGAGTGGCGGTAAATACAAGTAAAATCATTGAGATAAATATTCTCAGTCTCAATGACATTTTATTTTTCAAAAACTTCATTCTGATTTTCTATGAAATTATTGAAAATTTTTGAAACAGCAATTGAGGAGCTGTATCAAATTACTCCTTTATTTTTTAGACTTTTAAGATATGATAGAATATCATTAACAGCATCAGTCATAGAATTGACTGATATTGTAGCACCCGATATTGCTGCAACATTTTTTCTGTAAATAAATTTATCAAAGAAAGTTTTTCCAATAAATTGATTAAGCCATCTTTTACTTCCAATTTCACCTCCATAATCCTCACGATAAACAAGGATCTTAATTGATTGTATAACAAGATCTTTGTCAAATAGAACTATATAATCAAAATATTTTGTCTGGCTGGGAGCTGTTCCCAAGTAGGCGTATCCAATTTTTTCATTATTGGTCTTTATTAATAACAGTCTTTTAGATAAGAAATCTTCAAAATTTTGGTTTATAACCCTATCCAATTGATAATTTTCAATTGAAAATACTTTCTTAATTTCAATATCTGCTCTTCTATGAATTTGACTGAAAATTAAGGATGAGTTAATCAATAGAAAAACTAAAAATAATATGTTGAGTTTTATTTTTTTCAAATTTTAAAAGAATATTCCAATTCCCATATTAAACTGTCCCTTTGCTTTTGATGTTTCAAGTGCAGTACTTTTTGATTGATAATCGATTTTAAAAACAGAACCTCTGGATAGATGATATGAGACACCAAATGTCCACTCTTTTCTATGTAATGCCAGGTTTTTCTTAAGCTGACCTTCAACCTCTTTGTGTTGGTTTAAATTCTCATACCTAACAAATAAGTCAAGTCTCTGTATTGCTCCCATTGGAAGCATATTATAAGCAGCTTCAAGATAATATCCGCCCATCTTTGATCCTAAATCTTTGTCTCCTGCTAAATTATATTTTTCAGTATTTGAAAGAAAAGCATTTATAAATTGTGCTCTAGCAGAAAAATTATTTTTTAAATATCTGGCATCAAATCCTAACATATTTACCCCTATTTGGGATCCCATAATTGATTTATCTGATGTCTGTGTTTTTCCAGTATAATAAGATGCACCTAGTCTAAGTCCTAATAGTCCAAAATAATCTAGTCTTGCCGCAAAGTTTGCATCACTTCCTTGTGACTCAGCGCCTTTTTGTCTACCATCTCTTAGACCATTTGACCCTTTTAGCATATATGAACCATTATATGATAAAGGTCCATTCATAACATAAGCTTGGTATCTCATACTTAATTCAGGGATCCTACCGGCAATACCCATTCCAATTTCTCTCCAAGTTGTTGGAACTATTTTGTTATCTAAAGTTGGTCTCTCAACTCCATTGAAGGTAGTAGACTCGTGATATTCATTAATTATACCCATTGGCACTAAAAGAAGTCCTGCTCTTATGTTGGTATTATCAGTAAGTGCATAATTTATCCAAGCTTGCTCAATGTATACTTCTTTTACATGTTCGTATTCAATTTCTGTTATAAAAGAAACTCTATCATCAAATTTATATGCAAATAGAAGAATTAGTCTTTTAACATCTAATTCGGAAGGACCCGAATCAAAATCATTATAATTAATTTCACCATAACCTCCAATTGTAAGACCGGATTGAAGATCTGAAAGATTTAGTAATTGAGATTGTGCTATATTTAGTTGTTCATCTTGCTGTTGAGAAAAAGAGATAGATGTTGCAACTATCGCAACAAACAAAATAATTTTTTGCATTAATAAATTATTTATAATGATTCTAAATAACAAATATATATAATTATTTAGAATCATTATAAATAAGTGAAAAATTTAAAAAACAGTTATACCTTCATTTGGCTGATACTGATAATTAAATGTATAGTACCTTGATTCACTTGTATATGCATCAGGGTTTTCTGGAGCATCTTTATAGTAACTTAAAATTTCCATTTTAGCATATTTACCATCATTAGTTCTAAATACTAAAATTTTTCCAGGGGTTGGAGTAATTAAATTTACAGGAGGTCCTTGATAAGTATACCAACCATTTCCTCCACCTTCTGCAATAGCATAACCAACAGAGGAATCTTGAGATAGTTGCTGAAGATTTACTTCCGTGACAGACATCATAGTTCCAGTTGCAATATATACAGCAGCATTTCCTGTTCTTACTGGCTCATCAATTGTTCCTAGTGATTCTCCACCATTAACAATTATAGACGTACCTCTAAAAGCTAAATCCCAATCAGTATCACTAGTAGTAATTTGACCAAGGGAAAAATTAAATTTAATAAATTCTCCAGATACCGGAGTAAATTGTCCAGTCCTTGGGTCAACACCTCCGCTTTGAGGGGCATAGAGATTATCATATCTTTCAGATACAACATCCATAAGCTGAACTTCATTATCCTTACTACATGATGATAGGATTAATAAAAAAAGAGTTAAATAAGTAGTTGTAGTTCTCATAGGTTTAAGATTTGATTAATTAAAGTGTTATTGTAATTTTTGAGTATATAATTCTACCTGGATTATTAGGTAGATTTTCTGGATCTTTATAATTAAAAATATTATCAGAGCCCAAAGTTATTTTATAGTTATTAATTTCTTTTGAAATGGATATGTCAGAAATTATGTTCGAATTAACAAATTCATCAAACTGATCTAATATGTCATTACCATTTTTATCAACTAAGCCATATCTACTTCTAAATTTTGATTTAAAATAAAATTGAAGATTATTTTTAGTTTTAAAAGTAATTTTTGAATTAATGTTATGTTTTGATCTATTAAATAGTCCAAAATAATCTTCTTTTTGGATTAAAAAAGCTGGAGAGTTTGGACTTATCCTAGCATAAACATCACCATCATTAATTCTTTTAATTGCATCGTTATCTTTAGCATCAAGAAATTGATAGCCAATTTTGAAATTTATATTATCATTTAAATTAAAAAGAGAGCTTAACTCTATACCTTGAGTATACACCTTGTTTAAATTATAATAACTAAAAATATTTTGACCATTAGTTTTAGTTGCAATTATTTTATAGTCAATTAAGTTTTTGATTTGATTTCTAAAAAAATTAATATCGAACGAAATATTTTTTTCAGTTTTAATTCCAATACCAAAATTGAAACTTATTGAGGTTTCTGGCTTTAAATTTCCTTCGAATTCATTTTCTGATATGATTAAATTGGAAATTTGTCCTGTTGCTTGAAGATTATTTATTATTTCCTTTGCAGCATTAAAACCAAGTACTGAGTAACCAGAACTAGAGTTTGCAAAATTAAAATATAACTGCCTAAAATCAGGGGTTTTAAAGCCTTTACCTATTGAAATTTTTGATGAGATCTTTTCATTTAGTTGTGTTCTTATCGCAAACCTTGGACTGAACTCTGAATCATATTCACCATACTGATCATATCTTGCACCAAAAATATAATTTGTGTTCTCAAAAATGAAACCTTCATATTGAACAAAGTAATTAAACGAGTTCTGAGTTACTTTATTTTTGTAAAAATTATTTCTTTTCAATGATTCATTAGTTATACCAAATCCAATTATTAATTTATTTTTTTTATTTATTTCAAATATTGATCTTAACTCAGATTTAAATAATGACTGATCAAAAAATGATTCCGGAGTATTGATAGAAAGCGAGCTGAAATTTTCTTCACTTTTATATCTTGTAAAATAGTTATCTAATACAAATGATAGCCTATCGAACTTATTTAAACTAACAGAAGTATTAAAATTTGATTCATTTATAATATTATTTCCATAAATACTTTCATTTAATCTAAATTTTTGATCTTCTCTAAACATTCTAAAAGAGGAGAAAAATGATAAATCTTTAAATTCAAAATTATGGCTAAGAAATGCTGTAAGATTTTTAAATGGCTCAATAGTATTTAATAAGTCTGTTTCAATAAGATCATAACCCTTACTATTGAATAAATTTAAGAAAGCATTTATATTATGTCCCTTTTCAGAGATAGCACCAATGTTTAATGAAAAATCATTAGTGTTAAAAGATGAAAATTTATAATTTGAATTTAAAGAAAATGGTTCATTTGTTTTAGCAGTTATAAGATTAACTACTCCTCCTATTGCGTCAGTTCCATAAAGACTCGAGGAACTACCTTTTATTATCTCAATTTTTTCAATATTTCCAACAGCTATTCTATCAAGATCCAGAGTTCCAGACTGTCTTCCTATAATAGGATATCCATCAACTAATAGAAGTGTATATTCGGAATCTAGACCTTGAATCTGAATTCCATTTCCACCACCAAAATCAGGAACTATGAATATTCCAATCTGATCATCTAAAATATCACTAAGTCTACTTGAATTACTCAATGAAATTTCTTCTTTAGAAATTAATTTTGCAGGAAGAGGCAGAGTAGATAATTGCCTTAAAGTCTTAGTTGCAGATACAATGACCTCGTTAAGCCTTGTATCATAAACAGAGTCATTATTACTCTGAGAAAAAGAAGCTGTACATGAAATAAATGCACTTAATAATAATATAAATTTTATTTGAAAAATAACTCTTATTTAAAATGATTCTAAATTACAAATATACACCCTAAAGTTGATTGTTAAAAGTAATTAACATTTTTTTAAAATTAGTTTTTCTCTCATAATTATTTTTAAGAATAAGGTAATTTGATTAAATAGTATTAAATTAATGGAATGGATGTAAGTTCAATTTTGATAGTTCTTCCTTTACTAATAATATTTTCATATTTATTTGACATTTTTGCAAGAAGAACAAAGTTTCCTTCAGTGATACTTCTAGTTTTTACTGGTATTATAGCAAGATTTATATCTTCTTATTACGGATATGACAATTTCAGGTTTTTAGACAGCCTTGTTCCTGTTCTTGGTACCATTGGATTAATACTTATAGTTCTGGAAGCTGCGCTAGAACTAGAAATCAAAAAAGAGAAAACTGAGATTATAGTTAAAGGGTTTTTAGCTGCTTTTGTAATACTTGTTGTTAATATTATTTTGGTTAGCCTATTCTTTGAAAATGTAATTGGACTTTCATATCCTAACTCAGTTATTTATGCAATTCCATTATCAATTATAAGCAGTGCTGTAGCTATTCCATCAGCGACAGGACTTATAACCAAAAACAAAGAATTTGTAGTTTATGAATCAACATTCTCTGATATTTTAGGTATTATGATTTTCTATTACTGTATAAGACAGGCAGAAAAGGCAGAACCTTTAGTTGGTGTTGAACCTATAGTAACTTTGTTTGGACAGATAATTTTGATAATAATTATTTCAATAGCAATAACATATCTCCTTTTTCTTCTAATTCAAAGAATAGAACATCATGTTAAGTTCTTTTTAATTCTTGCACTATTAATTCTGGCTTATGAGATTGGAAAAGATTTTTTAAAACTCCCATCACTAGTCTTGATATTTATTTTTGGAATTTTTCTTTCAAATTTTACAAACCTTATTCCAAAGAGTCTAAAAAAATATATAAAAACTGATGATGTTCAAAAATCTGACTTACACGAATTTCATTTATTGACAGCTGAATCAACATTTTTAGTTAGAACCTTTTTCTTTTTGTTTTTTGGGTTCTCAATACCTTTAGAGAGTTTTGTTGAATTCGAACCATATATAATTGGCGCAACTGTTTTACTTATTATGTATGGAGTTAGGTATTTTTATTTAGCTTTTGTATTAAATGATGAGGAATCTAAACCTCTTCTATATTTTTCACCAAGGGGATTAATAACCATACTTCTATTTCTGAGTATATCTGATTATGATATTCAAAAGAGCAATATTGTTGATGAAAAAGTACTACTAGTAATTATCATTGCTTCAATGCTAATAATGATTCAAGGGTCTATAAAGAGAACCAAAAAAGAAGATGAAGAATCTAATGAACCCCAACAATCTCTATCTGAAATAGTAGACTCACAAATTGAAAAGAAATGAAAAAAGTAAAAATTTTAATAATAACAATAGCAGTTTTATTTGCAGTAGTTTATTCGCTAAATCTAGAATATTTTGTAAAAGGAATTAGAATTGTATACTTAAATGGAGAATCTACAGTTTTTATAGATGATTTAAAATATTTTGATTATAAAACCATTAAATCACCAGAAGAAAAATCACCATGGAAAGAGAGTAAAAATAAGATAACTAATTTTTCTTCAAAATTTGAGGACTATAATCAAGAAATGGGAACTGCTGCTTATGTTGTAATTCATAATGACACAATTATTGGAGAGAAATATTATGAAGATTATTCTGTAAACTCATCAACTAATTCATTCTCAATGGTAAAGACGTTTGTTTCATTGATGATGGCTAAAGCTAATGAACAAGGTTATATTAGAAGTCTTGAAGATAAGGTGATTGATTATATTCCTGATCTAAAAGGTGAATTTGCTAATAATGTAAAAATAATTGATTTAGCTGCTATGACATCTGGTTTAGAATGGGATGAGGGTACATCTAACCCTTTTAGCCCTGTTGCTAAACAATACTTTTATGAAGATGTTGTAAAATTAATGTTAAATCAGCCATTTGTTGACGAACCTGGTAAAACTTATCATTATTCAAGTGGGAATACCCAAATATTATCTATGGTTATTGAAAAAGCAACTGGTATGAAAATAAATGATTATTTTGAAAAAGAATTCTGGTCAAAAATTAATCCTAAAAATAATGCATATTGGCAAATAGATAGTAAGGAATCAGGAAACGTAAAATCTTTCTGCTGCTTTCATTCAAATGCAAGAGATTTTTCTAGGCTTGGTAAACTATATCTTGACAATGGTAGCTGGAATGGTAATCAGATTGTTGATCCCACATTTATAAAAAGGTCTATAGAACCGTATTTAGATAACTTTGATGCTTATGGAATTGGAGTGTGGTTGTCTAATTATAAAGATTTAAAAATATCTCTAATGAGTGGTCATCAAGGACAGTATGTAATTATGATACCTGAAAAAAAATTAATAATTACTAGGCTTGGTAAAAGAGATGTTGATCTTGGAAGGCCAGGAGTTTCTCCCGATGTATTTGTTTATATTGACGAAGCTTTAAAACTTATGAACTAAAGAGACAACTCTAGCTTTATTGGGCAATGATCAGAGTGGTGAACATCACTTAAAATCGATGCATTAACTATACTTTCCTTAATTGATTTTGATACCATGTTATAGTCAATTCTCCACCCCTTATTATTTGCTCTTGAATTTGCTCTATAACTCCACCAACTATATTGATGCGGTGATGAGTTTACAAAACGAAATGAATCAATAAATCTTTCTCCAATAAAACTATCTAGCCATTCTCTTTCTTCTGGCAAAAACCCTGAGACGTTCTTATTCCTAATAGGGTCATGAATATCAATAGCTTTATGACAAATATTATAATCGCCACAAATAACTAAATTTTTTATTTCATTATTTAATTGATAAACATAATCTTTAAAGTCATACATAAATTTAAACTTAAAATCAAGTCTATCTAGATTTGTTCCTGATGGAAGATATAAACTTATTATAGATACTTTATCAAAATCAAGCCTAATGATTCTTCCCTCAAAATCCATATAGTCTATTCCTGAGCCATACTCAACATGATCAGGTTTTTGTTTTGAAAATATTGCAACGCCACTATAACCCTTTTTTTGAGCTGAAAACCAGAATGTGTTATATCCTAAATTTTCAATTTTAGAAACATCAACTTGTTCTTTATTTGCTTTAATTTCTTGAAGACATATGACATCAGGAGATTCTCTTTTTAGCCAGTCAATAAATCCTTTATTTATTGCGGCTCTTATGCCATTTACATTATAACTAATAATATTCAACTAAAGCTTTTTTAATAAACTTTTAAGTGTTAATTCACTATCAACAATAGATTTTAAATCTTCTATGTTTATTCTTTTTTGATCCATAGAGTCCCTATCTCTTATTGTAAATGAATCATCTTCAATTGTTTGGTGATCAATTGTAATACAATATGGAGTCCCAACTGCATCTTGTCTTCTATATCTTCTTCCTATTGCATCTTTATCATCATAAACAAGATTGATCTCATGACTAAACTCATTCATAATTTTTCTAGCATATCCTGGAAGTCCATCTTTTTTGAGTAGTGGAAGAACTGCTAATTTGTTTGGAGCAATTTGCTTAGGTATACTCATAACATTTCTTGTAGATCCATCTTCCAAAGTTTCTACTTTAAATGAGTTAGATATAATTGCAAGAAACATTCTATCTAAACCAATAGATGTCTCAAGAACATATGGTGTATAGTTTTTATTTAATTCAGGATCAAAATATTGGATTTTCTTACCTGAAAGCTCCTCATGACTTTTAAGATCGAAATCAGTTCTTGAGTGAACACCCTCAAGTTCTTTAAACCCAAAGGGGAAATTAAACTCAATATCGCATGCAGCGTCAGCATAATGAGCAAGTTTATCATGATCATGGAATCGAAATAAACTAGAGTCAATACCTAAATTTAAGTGCCAGTTTAGTCTTTTGTCTTTCCAATGATTGAACCAATTTTCCTGGGTCCCAGGTTTAATGAAAAATTGCATTTCCATCTGCTCAAATTCCCTCATTCTGAAGATAAATTGTCTGGCAACAATTTCATTTCTAAATGCCTTACCAGTTTGAGCAATTCCAAAAGGAATTTTCATTCTTGAGGTCTTTTGAACATTTAAATAGTTTAAGAAAATTCCTTGAGCAGTTTCAGGTCTTAAGTATAAATCCATGCTTGACTCTTCAGAAGCTCCTAACTTTGTGCTAAACATAAGGTTAAATTGTCTGACTTCTGTCCAATTACATGTTCCTGAAATTGGACATTTAATTTCCATATCATCAATTATTTTTTTTACTTCTACCAAGTCATCTTTTTCAAATGCAGAGACCATTCTAGATTTTAGTTCATTAATCTGATTTGTTAATTCTAAAACTTTTGGACTAGTATTAAGAAATTGATCTTTATCAAATTTTTCTTTAAATCTTTTTTCAGCTTTTTGAACTTCTTTCTGGATTTTAGAATTTAGTTTTTCAATAAATTCTTCTATTAAAACATCAGCTCTATATCTTTTCTTAGAGTCCTTGTTATCAATAAGAGGATCATTAAAAGCATCTACATGGCCTGATGCAACCCAAGTCTTTGGATGCATAAATATTGCAGAATCTATACCTACAATATTTTCATTAAGCTGAACCATGGATCTCCACCAATATTCTCTTATATTATTTTTTAGAAGTGCACCATTGTGAGCATAATCATAAATTGCATTTAGTCCCTCATAAATCTCACTTGATGGAAATATAAATCCATATTCCTTAGAATGTGAAATAATCTTTTTTAGAGAGTCTTTATCCATGAGTATATTGCAAAAATAGTTCTTTTTACTATTTTAAATACTTTAATTTGTATTTGAATTAATTCAATGAAGAATTTAGTATATATATTATTTTCAGTAATTATTATTTTTGGTTGTGCTAAAAGAGGAACCCCATCAGGTGGGCCAATGGATAGTATTCCCCCAGCTCTAGTTAAAGCTAGTCCAAAATTAAATTCAATAAATTTTGATTCTGAAGAGATCAGGCTAACATTTAATGAGTGGGTTAAGCTAGATAAAGTTCAAGATCAATTAATCATTTCTCCTCCACTAGAAAAATCATCATATGAAATAAAACCTTTATCGGGAGTTACAAAAAAAGTTTTTTTAAAATTTCTTGATAGTTTAAGCCCAGAAACAACTTATACTATTAACTTCGGTAATAGCATTCAAGACAATAATGAAAACAATCCTCTAACATTTTTTAGCTATACGTTTTCTACAGGTGAAACAATAGACTCTCTATATATTAGGGGTAACACAAAAGATGCATTTAATCAAGAGCCTAATGAATATGTATCTCTTCAACTATATCGAATAGATTCATTATTTAAAGACTCAATAATTTTTCAAGATAAGCCTACATATATTTCTAATACACTTGATTCAACAAATTATAAATTTCAAAATTTAAAAGAGGGAAAATATTTACTTATTGCACTAAAAGACGTTGATAATAATTATTTTTTTGATCCTTTTTATGATAAAATAGGATTTATAGACTCACTAATAACTCTACCAAGAGATTCAGTTATTGATCTAAAACTTTTTAAAGAAGAAACTGAGATAATATGGGATAAGCCTCATTTTATTAATAGCGAAAAAATTGGATTTGGTTACTACGGAAAATTAGATTTAGATAAGATAAAAATTGAGTCTAGTATTCCTGATTCAGTTAATTATGTATTCATTAAAGAAAAAGAAACTGATACTCTAAATCTTTGGCTATCTAGAAATAGCTTTGATTCATTGAATTTCAGTTTAATTGAAACTGATACGATCAAACTTACAACAGTAAAATTTGATAGAAAAAGAGATAGTTTGATTGACTCTTTGAATATAAGCCCAAAGACAGTTAACATAATCCATCTTAAAGAATCATTTAAGGTTTCATCAAATATTCCGTTAAATAAGATTGAAGATTCACTTATTACTATCAGGGATATTGACTCACTTATTATACCATTTTCAACTAGCATTAACGATAGATTAGATGAAATCGATATCGATTTTGAAGTTTCACCATCAGACAATTATAACATATTTATAAAACCAAAAGCAATTAAAGACATTCGAGGAACGGTGAATGACTCCCTTCAATACAATGTTGTTAGTCAGTCTCTAGAAGATTACGGAAATATCTTTCTTGATGTTATAACAGATAATGATTCTAAATATATTCTTCAATTGTTAGACTCTAATTCAAATATTATAAGAGAGTTTAATAATGTTAATTCCAGCTCAACATTTATTTTTGATTATATAACACCTGGTAAATACACATTTAGATTAATTGAAGATCTGAACTTAAATGATATTTGGGATACCGGAAATTATTTAAAACAAATTCAACCTGAACCAGTATACTATTTTCTAAATGATCTTGATGTTAGGGCAAATTGGGATCTTAATGAAATATTTAATTTAAATTCTTTAAAGGATTCAATAAACTAAATTTTATGAAAATAAATTTTTTACTACTTATTCTATTTATTACATCAAACTCATACAGCCAGTCAACTTATTTTCCGTCTGAAAAATGGGAGACTAGATCTCCTTCTGAATTTGGTTATAACGAGAAAAAAATAAACCAGGCAATAGATTTTGTTATTAAAAATCAAAACCCTGGAAATAAGGATTTAAGAGTTGAAATCTTAAAAGGATTTTCCTCTGAACCATATCATAGCATATTAGGTCCTACTAAAAAAAGAGGTGAGACTAATGGACTAATAGTAAAAGATGGTTACATAATTGCATCTTGGGGCGATACTAAAAGAGTAGATATGACATTTAGTGTTACAAAAAGCTATTTGTCAGCAGTAACTGGTATTGCTTATGACAATAAATTAATTAAGTCTGAAGAAGATTATGTCTCAAATTATGTATGGGATGAAACTTTTGATGGTTATAAGAATAGAAAAATTACCTGGAAGCATCTTCTTAATCAATCTTCTGACTGGAATGGAAGTTTATGGGGAATTAACCATTGGGAAGATAGACCGGATATTTCAAAAGAGATTGATGATTGGAGATCAGAACCTCAAAAAGAGCCAGGCACATTTTATAAATATAATGATGTTAGAGTAAACGTTTTAGCTTATTCTCTTCTTCATGTTTTTAGAGAACCGCTTCCTAAAGTTTTAAAAAAATATATAATGGATCCAATTGGAGCTTCCAGTTCATGGAGATGGTATGGATATGAAAATTCGTGGATAAATTTAGATGGTGTAATGACACAATCAGTTTCTGGAGGAGGACATAATGGAGGTGGAATATTCATAAACTCTGAAGATCATGCAAGATTTGGACTACTGTATTTAAATAAAGGAGTTTGGGATGGCAAAAGAGTAATTTCTGAAGAATGGATAAAAAAATCCATTACGCCTTCAAAAACAAATCCAGAATATGGCTATATGTGGTGGATTAACTCTAAGCATGGTGAGGATTATCAAACTACAGATTGGAAAAATGTTCCAACAAATATTTTTTACGGAAGTGGTTTTGGAGGAAACAAAGTAATTATAATTCCAGATGAGAATATGGTAGTTGTTGGAAGATGGTTTGGAAGTCAGACCGAAAGTACTTTTATAAAAATGATTCTAGAATCTAAGTAACTTAAAGTTTAGATTTTAAAAATTCTTTATTCATTCTTGCTATATTTTTTATTGAGATTCCTTTTGGGCACTCAACTTCACATGCTCCAGTGTTAGTACAATTACCAAAACCTTCCTCATCCATTGCCTTTACCATATTAAGAACTCTATCTTTAGCCTCAACTTGTCCTTGAGGTAAATATGAAAACTGGGATACTTTTGCTGAAACAAAAAGCATTGCAGAAGCATTTTTACATGTCGCAACACATGCTCCACAACCTATACATGTAGCTGCATCAAAAGCATTATCTGCATCTTCTTTTCTAATTGGAATAGTATTTGCATCTTGAGTATTACCTGAAGTATTAATACTAATATATCCACCTGCATGTTGAATCCTATCAAAAGACGTTCTGTCTACAACTAAATCTTTTATAACTGGGAATGAACTAGCTCTAAATGGCTCTATAACTATTGAGTCACCATCCTGAAACTTTCTCATATGCAATTGACAAGTAGTGATTCCTGTATCAGGTCCATGTGCTCTTCCATTTATAAATAAAGAGCAACTTCCGCAAATACCTTCTCTACAATCATGATCAAATGCAACTGGGTCAACTCCTTCAATAATTAATTTCTCGTTTAGAACATCCATCATTTCAAGGAAAGACATATCAGGAGTTATTTCATCAATTTCATAATTTTGAAAAGATCCATTTGAATCTACATTAGTTTGTCTCCATATTTTAAGGTATAACTTCATATTAATACTTAGCTGGTTTATTATTTGTTATAGTTTTCAATATAAAATCTCTAAGATCCTGATTTGATTTCTTTAAATCTTCTCGCCTAAGATACATCATGTGACCACTCTCATAGCCCTTAAAAGTAAACCTTTCTTTAAGTTTTCCTGAGGGATCAACCTGTTGGATAGAATATTTTGCAGCAGAAAAGGTTGTAGCTCCATCATAGTATCCCGATTGAATTAAGACATTTAAAAATGGGTTTTCTGCAATTGCTTCTCTGAAGTTTCTTCTGACTCTTAAATTATCTGAATTCCATGGTCTTACTGAAAGATCCCCTCTTGCCCATGTATTGTATTTTACATCTGTTTTAAAATTTAATACCTCATTTATGTAAGAGTTTACTGCTGGTGTAAATGCATGATCCCATGAACTAAGTTCCTGAGGATACTCTGGGTAAGTTCCTGAGTCTTTACTGTCAATACCTTTATATCTTGAATCAAGTCTTCCAATTGTAAATCCATCATCTCTAAGTAATTCTTTCCAAAAAAAGTTTGTTGAAATAATAAGATTATTATCCAGAACTTCATTAACATCTATTCCCGTTAAGGAAGAAATTCTATCTGCTAGAAGGGTTTTTTCATCTTTATCCAATGATCCTCCTTTGGCTAAAGCAGGAAGTAACTGGTTATATGCAAACTCTTCTGAAATTTTAATTACATCTTCTAGAGTTGAAGATTGCATTTCAGTATTTAATTTTTTATGATACCATGCAGTAGCTGTTAAATATGGGAAGTCAACAACTGGCAAAATAATTCCTCCAGATTCATATCTAAGTTCATAATCAGCAGGGGAAACAAGCACAACCCCATTAAGATACATCCATTGATCTTGCTGAAGCTCATGAGCTAATGCCATAACTCTAATGCCACCATAGCTCTCACCTATAAGATATTTTGGAGATTTCCACCTTTCGGACCTTGTTACAAAGGTACTAATCCATTCAGCTAAATACTCTGCATCTTGATTTACTCCAAAGAACATATCTGAAGCTTCTTTTTTTGAAATATCTTTTAAAATCCTTGAATAACCAATATTAATTGGATTAACAAAAACTATATCTGCAACATCTAAAATCGAGTATGGATTTGTTTTATAACCATATGGTTGAATTGGATAGCCTTCATCATCTATAATTAAATTATACGGTCCAGTATACCCCATGTGCATCCATATTGATGCAGATCCAGGTCCTCCATTAAATGAAAATACTAATGGACGATTTGAATTATCATCTATATCAGTTCTTTTATAATAAGTGTAATGAAGTGTTGCAATAACTTCACCGTTAGAATCCCAGATTGGCTGAGTACCAATTTGAGCCGAGTAGTTTACTTTTTTACCAAGAATATTAGTTGAATGATTGGTAATAACCTTGATGTCCGCAGGTATTTTTCTATCATAAGTCTGAGAGTTCAGGCTTATAGATATTAAAATTAATAATATTGTTAGTATATATCTCATAATTATTTGTATGATCTTGTTTTAATCTCTATATCTTCATATTTTAGGTCTTCTTTATGAAGTATTGGTTTTGAAGGATCATCATTATATTCCCAGGCAGAAACAAATTTAAATTTTTTGTCATCTCTTATTGCCTCTCCATCATCTGTTTGAAACTCTTCCCTAAAATGTCCTCCACAGGACTCATTTCTTTCAAGAGCATCAATTGCAAATAGTTCACCTAGCTCTAAGAAGTCAGATACTCTAGTTGCTTTTGCTAGCTGCTCGTTAAATTCATTTAATTCACCAGGTATTTTTACATTTTTGTGAAAGTCTTCTCTTAAGTCTTTAATCTCTTTTATAGCGATTTTTAGATCTTTTTCATTTCTTGACATACCACATTTGTTCCACATTATTTTACCTAACTTTTTATGGTAATAATCTACTGATTTTTCACCTTTATTTGATATTAGCTTTTTTAATTTTTCTAATACTTCTTTTTCACTTTTTTCAAATTCAGGAAGATCTGTAGAGATTTCACCTGTACTTATTTCATTTGATAAATAATCTCCAATAGTATATGGTAACACAAAATAACCATCTGCCAATCCCTGCATTAATGCTGATGCTCCAAGTCTATTAGCACCATGGTCCGAGAAGTTTGCTTCCCCAATTGCAAAACATCCAGGTATAGATGTCATTAAGTTATAGTCAACCCAAACACCTCCCATGGTATAGTGAACAGCTGGATATATCTTCATAGGCAACTCATATGGGTTCTCATCAACTATTTTTTCATACATCTGAAATAGATTACCATATTTTTGTTTTACGATTTCCTTACCTAGTTTTGATACTAACTTTGAGTCAGATGAATCAAGTCCACTAACTTTAGCTTTCTCTTCACCATATCTAATGATAGCGTGAGAGAAATCTAAGTATACTGCTTCACCGGTTTTATTAACTCCGTAGCCATTATCACACCTTTCTTTAGCAGCTCTTGAAGCGATATCTCTTGGTACAAGATTTCCAAAAGCAGGGTATCTTCTCTCTAAATAATAATCTCTTTTATTTTCTGGTATATCAATAGGTGATAGTTTTTCCTCCCTGATTAATTTTGCATCAGCTTTTTCTTTTGGCACCCATATTCTTCCATCATTTCTTAGTGATTCAGACATTAAAGTCAACTTAGACTGATAATCACCTGAAACAGGAATACATGTTGGGTGTATTTGTGTAAAGCAAGGATTAGCAAAAAAAGCACCTTTTTTATGAATTTTCCAGGCTGCAGACACATTACTTCCCATAGCATTAGTAGAGAGGAAAAAAATGTTTCCATATCCACCAGATGCAATTACTACAGCATGTGCAGAGTGTCTTTCAATTTCACCATTAACTAAGTTTCTAGCAATAATTCCTCGAGCCTTACCTTTTACTAATACAATATCCATCATTTCATGTCTACTATACATCTTAATTTTACCACGAGCAATTTGTCTATTCATTGCTGAGTAGGCACCAAGAAGAAGTTGTTGACCTGTTTGACCCTTAGCATAAAAGGTCCTTGAAACTTGTACACCTCCAAATGATCTATTATCTAATAGTCCACCATAGTCTCTAGCAAATGGAACTCCTTGTGCAACACATTGGTCGATTATATTTCCTGAAACTTCAGCAAGTCTATAAACATTTGCTTCTCTAGACCTATAATCTCCGCCTTTTATGGTATCATAAAAAAGTCTGTAAGTTGAATCCCCATCACCCTGATAGTTTTTTGCAGCATTTATTCCTCCCTGAGCAGCAATTGAATGAGCTCGTCTTGGTGAATCTTGAAAACAGAATGATTTTACATTATATCCAAGTTCAGCTAGAGTAGCAGACGCAGATGCACCAGCAAGTCCAGTTCCAACAACAATAACATCAATATTTCTTTTATTAGAAGGGCTAACAAGGTTGATCTTTCCTTTGTGATTTGTCCATTTACTATCTAATGGACCTTTTGGTATTTTTGAATTTAATTTGCTCATGCTGTAATATTGTGGAATATAGCTATAAATATGAACCCTGCAGGTATTATTACTGAAAACAGAAAGGTACCTTTTTGAATTAAATTATAATACTTTGAATCAACTCCAACTGTTTTAAAAGAAGAACTAAAACCATGCAGTAGATGTAATGCTAAAAAGATAAAAGAGAAAGAATAAATATAAGTTCTTATGGGACTTTCAAATTTATGAACTAATTCTTCAAAATATCTATTAGGATCTTCTGGAAGTACTTCAACATATTTATAATTCATTTCAGGAATCCAAAAATCAATAAAATGCATTACTAAAAAAACTAGCACAACTCCACCACTAAAAATCATATTTCTTGAAATCCATGAAGAATTTGAGCCCCCCGAAAATTTTATGTAATTTTTTTTTCTTGACTTTGCATTTAATAGTTCAAGATAGAATCCCATTACGAAATGAAAAATTACTCCAAATATTAATATTGGCTGAAGAACAAATTGAACTAATGGATTTGTTCCCATAAAATGAGAAAGCATATTAAATATATCCTCACTAAATACAGAAGTTACATTAATTAAAAAGTGTTGCGTTAAAAACACAACTAAGAAAAGACCCGATAGGGCCATCAATATTTTTCTTCCAATTGAGGAGTTAAACAATTTCATCTACATTAATTCTAAAACAAAATTAATGCATAAACGTTTAAATAACTACTGAATTTGAAATTCCTTTTCTAAATTATCCTTATCTGTAATAATCAAAACCTTATATAGACCCTTGTCTAAATATTCATTTTTATGCATTAGATCATAACTAATAAAGTTGAATCCCTTATCTAGTTTACCTTCACTTTCATAAACGTTATTTCCGTTAGAGTCATTAATTGAAATATTATAGCTAGTAGACAAAGATGAAAATAACGTAATATCGAGCTTTGGATTAAAAGCTTGGCTCCAAATACTTCTTTGGGCACCCCAAGAATTTGACTTTTTAATGTTATTCAGTGGGTATATATATAGCGAAGAATCAAGTATTTCATCCGACAAATCTTGAATTTTTTTAATATCTGCTAAATAAATTGATCTTCCATGTGTTCCAACCAATAAGTGTTTTTCATCAGTCTGAATAACTAAATCATGGACAGCTGCAGATGTAAGGCCGTTACTAAATGGCTCCCATGTATTTCCTTGGTCAAATGAGACATATACTCCATGGTCATTACCTAGATATAAAATGTTTTTATTTACATTATCCTCTATTACAACATTTATAGGAGAATCTGGAAGATTTGAACTTACAGACTCCCAAGTTTTTCCATAATTATTACTTTTAAAAATATAAGGTGATAAATTATCCCATCTATAACCGTTTAAAGAAGCGTAAATAACTTTTTCGTCATGATTTGAAGCATAAACTTTACTTACCCATAAGTCTTTAGGCAAGCTATTAGATATATTCTTCCAGGTTTTTCCACCATTTTGTGTAACATGAATAAGACCATCATCACTTCCAACATAGATTAAACCTTCAGTAATTGGCGATTCTGAAATCGTAGTGATTGTCCCATATGGTACATTCCCTTTTTTGCCTCCTTTGGTTAAATCTTCCGATATATTTTCCCAATCATCCCCTTGATTAATTGACTTATGTAAAAAATTTGAACCAAGATAAAGTATGTCTTGATTATGAGATGATAATAAAATAGGGGTCTGCCAGTTAAATCGAAAAGGGGACTGTCCAAGTTCATGGATAGGTTTAATAGACTTTCTTTTTCCCGAGTCTAAATCCAACCTGGCATAAAAACCAAATTGAGATCCTGTAAAGACAATATTTGGGTTTCTATTATCAATTTGGACTTCCATTCCATCACCACCTAAAATACCTTTCCATGGATATTGACCTGTCATGTTCCATCTTTTGTTCACAACTGAGTTATGAGGCCCCATCCAGACCCCATTGTCTTGAAGTCCACCATAAACATTATATGGCTTTTGGTAGTCTACATTTATTGCATAAAATTGTCCAACTTCAGTAGAATTATTCTTTATCCAATTCTCTCCATCATCGTATGTAATATTTACTCCTCCATCATTACCGTTAATTAAATGACCTGGCTTTTCTGGATTTATCCACAGGTCATGATGATCAGCATGTACATTTTCCTTTCCTATTCTATAAAAAGTTTTCCCTCCATCATCAGAAGATAAAATTGGAACCCCATAAGTGTATATTTTTTCACTATTATTTGGGTCAACATGAATTTTACCAAAGTAGTACCCATAGGTATAGTAAACTCCATCTAAATATGTATTATGAGTTTTAACCCATTTTTTCCCTCCATCATTACTTCTATATACTTCTGCTCCAATTATTGGGGTATCAAATAATTCAGAATTTGCATTTACTAAATATTTATATAAGTCTTCAGGTTTAAGTTTACCATCATTAATGTCTTTTTTAATTGATTCAGGTTTATACTTTGATGGAAATCTATTTGATCGTAAAAAAGTTTTAAGATCATCAGTACTTAACTCATTAAAGTCTTCTGGAGTCATATCTAAAAAGGACTCTTTAGTTAAACCTTGATCTTCTTCTTTTTCAGTTGATTCTCTAAAGTTTTGATTATCAACAACTGCGTAAACTATATTTTTGTCAAAAACTGCTAATCCAATTCTTCCTATTCCTGAACCAGTTGGAAAACCTGATTCATCATTAGAAATTAAGCTCCAATTATCTCCTCCATCAATACTTTTATATATGCCTGATCTATTTCCATCTTCGTCAAAGTTCCAAGCCTTCCTGTCTTTTTCCCAAGATGTTGCATACATTACATTAAAGCTTCCTGGTGTATCAGACATATCAATAATTCCAGTTACATCATCTATATACAATGTCCTAGTCCAACTTTCACCACCATCTTTTGTTACATATACACCTCTATTAATGTTATTTGAATATAGATTCCCAGTAACTCCAATTACTACATGATCAGAATTTTTTGGATTAATTAAAATTTTTCCAATGTGATGACTATCATGTAAACCAACATTTTTCCAATTCGAGCCATCAGCATTTGTTTTTAAAATTCCTATTCCAGAATATGAAGATCTTGAAGAATTATTTTCTCCTGTCCCAACCCATAATATACCATTACTCCAATCCATTGCAATCTCTCCAATATTTTGTGTTGGCCATTCATCAGAAATAGAATCAAATGATGTCCCATTATTGTCTGTATACCATACTCCTCCTGAGGCATATGCAACATAGAACTTTGTTGGGTCTTTTGGGTTGACCTCAAGCGCAACAACTCTTCCACTCATAATTGTTGGACCTATATTTTGAAATTTAATGTTTTTGACTCTAGATGATTGGACTAAAACCTCTTTTTCCTTGTAGGCCTTAATTATACTTTCTGCATCTGTTGGGTTTGGTTGAGAAAATAGAACAAAAGAACTAATTAAGCTCAGTGAAATTGACAAAAACTTTTTCATAATTTTTAATTTTACCTTTAATTTAAAAACATTATATTAAAAAAGGGTTAATTGATAAAAATAAAATGAGATATATTCCACTGAGTAATTCAATATACAAAAGAAACAGAAGAAATTTCATGGATGAAATGAAGGGTAATTCTATGGCTGTTTTCAACTCTAATGATATATATCCAGTAAGTGCTGATTCCGAACTACCTTTTGAACAACATAGAGATATTTTCCATCTTACAGGTATTGATCAAGAAGAAACTATTTTATTACTTTATCGTCCATCAAAAGATGATAAGACAAGAGAAATACTTTTTATAAGAAAATCAGACAATCATACTAAAGTTTGGGAAGGTGAAAAATTAAGTAAAAAACAAGCAAATGAACTATCTGGTATTGATAGCA
>Ga0255770_10001307_pt1 | contig 23027 bp, 14 predicted proteins | sample 071ome_22_FD_179968 | JGI IMG/M metagenome (GOLD analysis project Ga0255770, IMG submission 179968) | Coastal salt marsh microbial communities from the Groves Creek Marsh, Skidaway Island, Georgia - 071404AT metaG (version 2) | ecosystem: Environmental > Aquatic > Marine > Intertidal zone >...
GTGCATGAATTTGACAATCCCTTCAGCCGTGTATGCCCAAGTAATCGAGGCAGCAGCACCACCAACAAAAGTTGCGAGAAGCACCCTCATGAATTTCATTCTGGATAAGAGACCAAGCATAGCACCAACAAGAACACCTGAGGCCATGAAAGGAATCCACACGAAGACGATGAGGCCCCAAAATCCCCATTTGTTGATCATTTCACGTTTCTCGTTTGCCATGTATTCAACGGTTGAAAGCGTGTCCCCCAGGAATTTTGTTTGCAACATCTTTCCTCCTAATCCATCTTGACGGGCAACAGCAACAAGTCGGTCATCATCTTGATTCGTGGTTCGTCGCTCAATCCTGCCGGCACCAGAGCGATCAGCTAACGTCGAAATTTCGTTTCTTGTTTTGACAACCAATTCCTGACTACCTAGAATATCCTCATTTCGATTTGAGATGAAGGCAAACAATTCGTCCTTGATGTCCTCAGATGTCTTCTTGAATCTAAAGAAAGCAAATCTCTGCATTGGTCTGTAAATGACGGAAACGAAAACAATCTTATCATCACTCGTGACGATGGCCCCTTTCATAGTAAGGTCAACCCTCCTCGTAAAGAAAAGGTCTAAACTATCCCGAACATCATCCTCAATTCTGGAAAGGCTGTGAAGTTCGGAGAAAAATGAAGAGTAATCTTGTTCACCGGCTTCATCATCCACAACGCCGATGCCTACTCCTGAGTCAAAATCAATCAGTTTGCTTTGACCGATGAGTTTTACAGTTAATTGAACTGGTTTGAAGACCCTAAACAGCGCAAATTCGTCGAGGATTTCACGTAGGATTTCAGCACGGATGTCTTTGCTATCTGATAGGGTTCCTTCGGTGTTTTGGTAGGCAATGAGGATATCAACTGATAATTCCCGTATTTGAATTTTGAATAGATCCCAATCAATGTTGATATTCATACGATTTGACGAAGATTCAACAATTTGTCGAACGAGCTGTTCTATGTGGTTTCTCGATAAAATGTCGTCCGTGTCTTGATGGTAGACTTTGTACATAATCGGGTAAAGGATGAGAAGGGATATGACTGAAAGAGATAACGAGATGAATGCCATCCACCAAGCAGGAACGCCAGCAGCACCACCTGTGAGCATTGCGGTTTCCCGACCCCCACCCAGTTCAGCCCCCATCAAAAGATAGGCCCATTCACCGAGGTCTTGGACCGACCAACAAGGGCGAGCACCAGCCTCTGTGACCCTCACATCCTTCGACATTGAGTTGTCAACAAACGGTAAAAATGCAAAGGCTTTCTTGCTAATTTCGACTTCGAATGATGTTGTTTTGTTGAGTTCTAAGAGGAGTGTCCCATTCATCAAATCACGTTGGTCATACACATCAACGAAAAAGTTGAGTTTGTAGAACCCAGAATCAAGTTCTTCATACGGGGCTTTGAAGTATGCTTTTCCATCAGGATTGTCACTAAGATTCACAGTTCTCCAAGTTGAATTCGTATGATTCTCGACCTCTATGACTTGCCCATCGGAGAGCTCGAATATTGAATACCTCATGAGTGCAAATCCTCCAGGTAAGTTGTGCCCTGATATTGAAAATAATTCTTGATCTGGTCTCAAGTAAACTTGAAGCCATGGTTCATCAGTAATTTGTAAGCATTCATCTCCACTATCGAGGAATGTCGTTGACGCAGCATGGTCAAACGTCGTTGAATTCCCCAACATTCCAGATGACATCGAGAATAAAAGGAGGGCGAAAACTCCACCATACATCACGCCTCCAAACAACACATAATCCTCGATGTTGGTAAGAAATCTCTTTCCTCGACCAAGCCTTCTTTGGCGAATTTCGGCGAGTTCTTTCAGTGCTTTATCCTTAATTTTTGAATCAGGGTCATGACCTTCGTTGCCATCGTCATGATGGGCATCAACTTTGGCCATGGTTGACCGAGTAAGAATGATGCACATGAATCCTTTCATGGAATTTTTTGCTACATCAAAAAAAGGTGGGTAGGGCCGGACTTGAACCGGCGACCTCAGCATCTTCAGTGCTGCGCTCTCCCAACTAAGCTACCTACCCGGTGCCCCTGCGACGACCCTCTTCATTTCAATGCTTTGCACCGATAGAGATGCGTACCCGCATCGTCAAACCGAATCAAGAACTTGCTGTTGAATATTGAAAATATGTTGTAAACCATGTCCTGCAACATCAAGAAGTTGATTCAATTGCTCTCTCGTGAATGTGGCTTCTTCACCTGTTCCTTGTATCTCAACAAATGACCCATCACTAAGTTGAATGACATTCATGTCTACATCTGCGTTTGAATCGAGTATGTAATCGAGGTCGAGGAATGTTGAATCATCGATAAGGCCAACGGATACTGCAGCAAGGTCATGAGGCATCACATTCATTTCATGGTTACGAACTTCATCATCAGACAATGATGGAGCTGACCAAGTTTCTTTATTGTCATCTGTTTTTCGGAGTGATGGAGGCAAGCAAAGACCTTGGCGTATCAAACGGCGAATTGCTAATCGAAGGGCTATGTTCGCAGCGGAGATTGATGCACAACGCGTCCCTCCATCCGCATTCAAAATATCACAATCAACATCAAGAGCAATTGGACCGAGTTCTTCTAAATTTACAGCTGCACGAAGCGAACGTGCGATGAGTCGTTCAATTTCTTGTGTTCGACCCTTTGCACCGTTTCGCTCTCTTCTAAATCGAGAATCTGTAGAGGCCGGTAACAACGAATATTCTGCATGGACCCAGCCTTTTGTAGCGTTTCGAGGGAACCATCGTGGAAGGTTATCTTGCTTTGTTACACAGCAAAGGACGACAGTATTGCCTTGCTTGTACAAAATACTCGCAAGTGCATTTGGCGTAAAGTCAAGTTCCACTTGAATATCTCGAATTTGGTTTGGGTCTCTGTCAGTTTCGAAATTTTCTTTGAATTTGGCCATGGTCGACCCAGGAACTTTCCTTCATCAAGTCTTCCGAAGACCAAGTTGATGAATGGGCATCTTCAAATTACATTGATGTGACGCAATTCTATGTCCACAAACCAACCAGTCATCTGTGCTGTAGCCCGTACACCGATTGGAAAATTCCTCGGTCAACTGTCATCTTTCAGTGCCGTTAATCTAGGCGTTTTTGCAGTTCAAGAAGTTTGCAAGCGAGCTGGAATCTCTCCAGACTCAGGTATCATCGATGAAGTTCTTTTTGGCCAAGTTCTTCAAGCAGGAGCTGGACAAAACCCAGCAAGACAAGTTGCACTTGGTGCTGGTTTACCGGTTTCAACGCCATGTACGACGATAAACAAAGTGTGCGGTTCCTCATTAAAAGCTGCAATGATCGCTGCAACAAGCATACGTGCAGGAGAGTATAAAGCGATTATCGCAGGAGGTATGGAATCCATGTCGAATGCACCACAACTCTTGATGGGTCAACGAAGTGGAACAAAAATGGGAAATTCAACCTTGGTCGATTCGATGATTCATGATGGACTTTGGGATGTTTACAACGATGTGCACATGGGGACAACAGGAGAAATTGTTGCAACAGAGTGCGGAATTTCGAGAAACGATTCAGACCAATTTGCAATGCAAAGTCAGCAACGTGCACATGAAGCATGGAACAGAGGTGCATTTGATTGGGAAACGTTCACAATTGAGGTTCCTCAACGACGTGGAGAACCAATTCTTGTTTCAAAGGATGAAGGAATTCGACCGGACACATCGATTGAAAGCCTTTCAGGCTTGAGACCGGTTTTCGACAAAGAGGGGCAAGTAACCGCAGGAAATGCAAGCACGATCAACGATGGTGCTAGTGCAGTTCTCATTGCAGACCGAGAATTTGCTCAACAACAAGGATGGCCAATTTTGGCAACAATCATCGATTATTGTAGTTCAGGTGTTGAGCCGGAGCGTGTGATGAGTGCACCTATTTATGCTGTGAACAACCTTCTCGAGCGAAATAAATTGACTGTTGATGATGTTGATTTGTTTGAACACAATGAAGCATTTGCATCGGCATCTTGTGCAGTGGCTAAAGAAGTGGGTATCCCAAATGAGAAATTCAATGTCCAAGGAGGTGCAGTAAGCCTAGGACATCCACTCGGTGCTAGTGGAACACGTTGCTTAATTACCCTTCTTGGTGCCCTACGAGAGCGACAACTTTCATCAGGTATTGTTACATTATGTCTTGGCGGTGGTAACGCTGTTGCCATGTATGTTCGCATGGAATCATGAGATTCGCTTCAGTTGAATTCGTACAACTTTTGCATGTCCTCGATGTAAATCAGATTCATCCAATTCCGTTGATTCGACCTTTGCGTAAACAATCTCCATTTGAGGTGCATGATTGCCCGTGAGTTCATCGACAACCGTATCCAAATCAAAGAGAAGGTCGAGTGACTTAGGTCCACCGCTTGACAAAGGTAGTTGGCTTGTATGATAGCCCTCCATGATAAAAAACCCCCCCACTTTCAATGCGTGCAACATCCGAGGCATGTGTACACTTCGAATTTCGCTCGGTATGAAACCAGGAACATGCAATCAAATCAAATGATTGGGGCTCGAATGTCCTCGTCACCAGATCATCCACGTCATAATCGACGTTTACGCCATGTTCACGTGCTAGCAATTCGCATTTTCGTTGGCCTTGTGCTGAGAGATCAAAAACGTGACTTTTCCATCCTTTTGTTGCAGCCCAAACTGCATTTCTTCCCTCTCCGTCGGCAGGGAACAAAGCAGCATTTTCTGTTGGAATTGGTAACAATTCAATTCGTTCCTTTAACCAAACATTCACCTCTTTCCCATAAGCATACACTTCTCCGGAAAATCGTTCATCCCACGCCGCTGCATTATTTCTTGAACTCATTCTTCCTCACCCTCATGTCGTGTCATTGGGTTGAGTAACCCGTGGTCCGTTTCTATATCACAAGCCCCTGGTAACACGCCTAGAATGTCATCTGTAGATAGACCAGTTGCTTTGTAAATTTGATTAGCGACCTGCTCTTTTTTTGTCAAACCAGGACGCAAAACAGCATACCTTTCACAAAGGTTCGAAATATGTTCAGGTGTCGATGTGACAAGAAGTGGAATGCCGTTGATGGCGATTATACCGATGCCAATACGAAGGTGTATGTCTTTGTACCACGTTCGTTGACCTCGAACAATAAATCCACCTTTCCCAACATATTCACCCGTTTGTGCAGTCTTCGAAACCTGTGCAGGTTTGACACTGTACACCGTTCCATGACCTCCACCGCTCGCCCATGCACGACTCCACGCAAGGGCCATGACGGCGGCTTGTTCCAACTTGTTTTCATCGATGATTTCATCCTCGAGTTTGTCAGCAATTCTGTAGGATGGAATTGAACTTGGTATGTGTACAGATGGTGAGGGGTCAGCAATGAGCCCATGGTCTGAACGTAGACTGCAGGAAGGTGCACCGTGCAAGTCTGCGTGGAGGTAGATATCTTGGTTTGAACAGTGTTTTTTCACAACTGAGTCATTGCCTTTTGCATCCTTTCCTCCAATCAACAGGTGACCTCCAGAGGTAATGGCCCACTTATATCGTTCAAACCAGAATTTTTTCGTTCGTTTTTTTGAGTTGATTTTACCACTTGATTCTAATTTTGCTTCTTTTTTCTTGGCACGTTCCAATTCAACACGAGTAATTTCTAGAGCAGAAAGAGCACCTTGTGATTTGTTTTTGTGTTTTCTCGCCTTCTCAAAGTAGACTTGGGCGTTTTGATGAACGCTCGCACTCAAATCGATATTCACTTTTTGGCTTGGTTCACCTTTCTCATCACATAACAGAAGGTCAATTTTTCCTTCAGCAGGGTAGACCTTTTCTATCCAAGGAATTGATTTGATACTTTCACTAACTTTTACCCATCCATGTCGTTCGATTGCATCGTTGGTTTGTTGTATGATTTGCTCAACATGTTCGTATTGTTCTTGAAGAGCTTGCCCAATGGCTTGATGAGATTCGATTGTTTTTTCAAATTGTTCGAGCGATCGTTGCTGTTGTGTATATCGACGTTCCAATCGTTCAATGACTGTGGAAGGTCCACGTCCAGCAAAGGATTGGGCAAGTCGTTCATCTTCTCTTCGTTGATGGGCACTCGCATCATGAAGGCCAATCCATGCATCAATAGCTTGTGAAAATGATGTGAAACGAATGTGGTTATATTGTTCGTACTGTGGTAGTGAAATCGGACTAATTTCAACGAGTGAGTTTGATATCTCCTCAAATGTTAGTGAAGACAATTCTTCTGCATGTACGTTCAAATGATCTTTCAAAATAAGATAGCCTTCCTCACTTTCTTCAATTTGTTCTAGCGTGCGTTGAAGGGCATCATACACAAGTTGAGGGTCGACATCGGATACTGCGGTTGAAGGTTCATATCTACACCTGTAGCAAATTGTTTCACTAAGCGTTGAACCTAGGTTTAATTTTCCCCCAAGTGTTCGACCAAGAGGTTGGTCAGATTCCACCAAGAGTGTGGAAAATTCTTCTGGACGCAGAGTGCGTGGCTCGACAGGTGGCGGCGGTGATTGATATTGATGCCCTTTTTTTAGGACACGATCAGCGTATGATGTGCTGGTCAGTGCTTGTAGAATCAACTCATCCTCATCGGTCAACAACACATTCCCATTTTGGAACATTTCAACAAAGAGAATTCGAATACCATGCTTTGAATCAAAGGTAAATTTGAGAATTCTATCGGCACCCACCTGTTCAAGAGAAAGCAATCTTGCATTTTTCAGATGCTTGCGGAGAACCATCGCAAATGGAGGGGGAGTCATTGGCATTGGCCGGTCTTGATGCGAAAGATAGATTCGCTCACCTCGAATCAATATCACATCATGTTGTGATGTGTGCTTTGGGTTCATTCGCAAAACAATCTGTTCGTAATGTGGCATGTACGCTTTTTTGAGGTGTCCACCAACGAGGAATTGCATCTCTTTACACATGTGTGCAATGTCAGTAGAACTCATCGTTGCTTTCATGGATTTCACATCGATTGAATTCTATGGGCCATATTCAACAGGGTATCCTGCATTCTTCCAGCCAATAATCCCAGATTCTAAATCTCGAACATCAGTATACCCAAGATCGAGCAATGTCTGAGCTGCAGTTTGACTTCTATTTCCGCTCCTACAGTACAATAGAATTGTTGTGTCTTTATCTTCGGGTAATTCAGAAATTCGAAGGTCAATTTCATCATGAGGAATCAATGTAGCATTCACGATGTGGCCATCATTTTCCCATTCCGATTGCGTCCTCGTATCCAAAAGATAGGCTCCTTGAATCTCTTGAATGGCTTCATCGAATTCAACAGCGTTCAGCCGCTGCCATTCATTCAATGATTCACCGGTGCATCCAACAAGGATCATGCTCAAGAAGAGAAGCAACAAAATGCCAAATTTATTTCGTCCAGTCATATCTCTCATGAAAAACGAGAGGGCGACAATGTATAAACTCATGTGGCGCAATGACCAGCGAGTACATTGTGATGAGTCTTAATCCCGAGAGAAGATAATGAGCATTGAGATTGTGAAGACGACAAACACAACAAGGATTGCAGCAATCATCATTTGAGACTCACTGAGGCCAAATGAACCATCATTTTCCACAACACCACAATTTGAAACACAATCATCAGATTTTGTCGAATTGATATCATTATCATGTACTTGTGGGGACTCAATGATTTCAACCTCATACTCACATGAACCATCATCTTGATTTGCCCAATCATTGTAATTGAGTGCTGATACATCCATGCATCCTAAAACAATAGGAGGGGGAAGTGGATAATCACATAAATCTTCATTGTGAACATCGCCTGTTGGATCGAAATTCTTTGCACTTTCATTCATGCACGTTTCGATCACTTCAACCGGTGGTGGCGGGTATTCACATGAACCGTCATCAAGTTCTGCACGTTGGTTGAAATTCGTAGCAGATTCATCGGTGCACCCTTCGATTAGCGGAGGGGCCTCAGGTTCATATTCACATTCAAGTTCATCGTGTTCAGTCGCATCAGGATTGAAGTTGGTTGCATTTTCATTCATACATCCAACCACCGGTGGAGGTGGATAGGTACACGTTCCATCATCGATATCCGCCTCGGCATTGTAATTGGATGCAGATGGATCTGTGCAACCTTCAACTTCAGGTTCTTCTACAAATGTACATCCATACTCATTCACTTGGGTGCCTTCAAGGGTATTTGGACACCAATCGAGTGAATTATCGATTCCATCGAGGTCATCATCTTCGATACAACCATCTCCGTTGTAATCCCACAGGGCATCTTGTGCTCCATCATCGCATGCGTCAATATACTTTTCAAGGACCCCGTAATTGTTCAAGTCAACATTCTGAAGTCTTGAATCATTTACAGCGAACCATTCTGACTTGAATGTCACAGGAATTCCATTTCTAGACAATCGTTGTGATGCAGTACCATCTGGTTCGAGTGGTATGTTGTACAGCCAATCGATCATTCCATCCCAACCGATTTGAGCCATTTTTCCATTCAGTGCATGAGTGATGAGAATTTGTCCGTTTGGCATGTAGACGGCACCAGATTGGAAACGAGGTCCCCAACCAGCTGGCAAAACCATGTGCAAGTCAGGTTGAGCTGGGCCAAAGAAACCTGTTGTTTTGTTGATATCGAATGATGACCCATTCCTCGGTGGATGAAATAGTCCAACTGAACTTGGTCCCCACATTCGATTCGAGAAGTATGTGATGGCTCCGGCGTTGGGGTATCCAGGTGGAACGAACCTTGCATCATGTTGTACACGAGTATGGTGTTCGCTTGGGTCTCCACCGTAATTTTGTGGATTCCCCCAACGATACAGAATATCACCTTGATCTGTTGAAGCATTTTCCCAAGAAACACTGTGGTCAATGATGTAAATTTCTTCTGTGTGTCGGCAGGAAAGCATGATATGGTCATGAATTGGGTCATATTCAATCGAATTACAATGCAACCAATCTGGATCATCAGCGGCGCTATTTGGCCCAACAGCATTAATGTCTAATTTACCTGGATTGTCAACAATACTGCCGAAGTTCGGCAAACTGGGGTCAACATCTTGGATGATGTGGTCAATAAAATGCCACTCCCAAACAACCTCTGCCAATCCGGAAGGGTCTTTTCGATATTCTATTATCGCGTCTGGCCAAAGGCCTTGTCCAGTGAGGTCTTCTTCATTTCTCCCTAGGTCAATAGCAGTTTGGTCATCGAGATATTCCCAAACAATAGCAATAACATTGCCATTTGGTAATAATTTTGCATCGTGGTGGAGTCGAATATTGTCAGTGTTCTGGTCGACACTCCACAAGAGGTTGCTGTCGAAGTCTAAAATCTCCAATGTTGTTGCTCCTCCTCCAGCTTGCATTCTCGTTGAGGTGCCATCATCGGCATCAAGAACTCGGAGAAGCGTACCATTTTCACCTAAATCGAGACCAAATCCAGATGCTCTTTCTACTTTCGAAGTCCACATATGTCGAACTTCACCACGATGGTCAATCAGGTAAATGTTGGAGTCTGCATTGGTACTGAAAAGTGTGTATCCTTCCATTGTATCATTGTTGCAGTGGAGAATCCCAGATTCTGCATTTTTATGTTGTTTTGAGCAAATTGGGGGAACAGGTTCATTCCCTTGACTACTTTGGTTTTCTGCAGAACCCATTCCTGCCAAAAATGTTGTACACATAAGGAGGGTTAAGAGAACGCTCAATCTTTTGTGTGTGGGTTCGTTCCAATGTTTTCTTTGTTTTTTTTGTTGTTGAAATTGTGCAAACATTAAGCGGGCTGCATGTCGTTCTAAGTTTAAGGATTTTGGAATTCTGTGTTTTTCGTGCATGTAACATTTTTTTTCTAATTTTAAAAAAAAGAAGATGCAAGGGCCGACGGCCTCAAAAGAGCAAAACAACTGCCGAAGCATTGTTTCAATGATGTCCGAGGAACCACTGTTGAGAACGTTGAGTAATTTTTCCTTCTCGTTCAAGACTCAGCAAATGGGATAACGTTTGGTCCTTAGCAAGTCCTGGATGTGCATCAGGTGTATCGTTATAGGCAAATTCAGTAATCGAGTCAATCGATGTATGTCCTTGATGAATTGCCTCGAGTACCCGCTTGTGACGAAGGGTTCGGTGTTCGATGTATCGGGTAAATATTTTTTCAGGTTGAGCAATCACAGGGCCGTGACTTGGGAAAATGAGGTGAGGATTGTACGATTTTAATCGTTCAAGTTGCTCAAGGTATGTCCACATTTCACCAGAATACGGTGGAATGAGAATTGTCCCCACACCTGCTACCATGTCACCAGCCACGAGTCCTGCATCGCTTATGAAACAAAGATGCCCGGGGTGATGACCTGGTGTGTGAAGCACAGTCCATTGTTGTGAACCAAGATGAAGGATTTCATTATCGTGCAGAATACGGTCGATTCGGATTTCTCTTGAACATTCTTCGCTTGCCCAAACAGGTAAGTCAAATGCTTCTTTCAATAATCCCTCGTCTCCAAGATGATCGGAGTGCGTATGTGTATAGGTAACGGCAATCGGTGTTCCTTGATGACGTTCAACTGCAGCAGCTAATGCCTCCAAGTCCTCTCGCATTCTGATTGCAGGGTCAACAATGATGAATTCACCCTCTGGGTCTCCAACGAGGTAACAATTGGTGTGATCTGCAGGAGGGAGCGTGGCTGTTTTGATTGGAACAACTTCAACTCCGTGGGCAAAAAGAATGGATTTTCTCCCAGGAAGGCGAGCGACAATATCTTCACTCGCTTTGATCATGTCTCCATCAAATCGTTCGAGTGTTCTCTCAATTTCCATTAATATTGTGACAACAGGTGGGGCAATTTTCATTGAATATTGCCTCCAGAGATCTAAGTAATCCGTGGGTGTGGCCCACCGCACATCTGTAAATTCTGTTTGAGGTTCAAGATCGAGAACCAAATCCTTGGATTCTTCGAGGCCAAGGTGAATGTGCATGAAGGCATTATCGAATTGAACAGGACCAAATGGAGGAGTGGTCCTATGACTGAATATTTGCAATCTTGAAGTGTCAAGAACGAGATCTCCGTTTTGAATCAATTGATGAAAACCATCTTTTTGTGAGAGAATGAAAGATCGCTGTTCAATGGGTAGCGTGATGATGCCATCCTTGGTTAGACAAAGACCCAGTTCTTCACCCATCTCTCGAAGAATACACAATTGATTTGCATCAATGTCGATTTCCTCTGATAGTTCTCTGTCATGCCTAGAGACTCCACCGCCACAAAATGCCCAGTACTCCGGGAAAGCGAGCATAGTCGAGGCACGTTTTCCGAGCAGAACTTCTACACCGTGCAGGCTGTCTCGTGTGATGGTCATCGTGGCCGTCGGACGAGGTGGCTTTCGCTCAAACCCATCAAAGCGAATGCCTTCTGGTACTTCGCTCATGGAACACCTTCGAGGCCCGTGGCCTTTGAAGTGTTGCTTTCGCCGTTCTTGATTCACTCATTCTTGCGGATGAGTACAGCACCCAAGAGACCGATGACGGTCATAATTGCAGTAAATCCTGGTACGGATTCAGAGAGCGGGTTCTCATCGCTGTAAGCCTGTGCAGAGTTACTGTACAATCGAACGCTGTCCCATTCGACTTCGACCTCATCACTGACAGTGAAGTAATCACCTTCTGTGAGGGTTCCAGAATCGTCAGAGTCAAAGAAAAAGACGCCCATTGAGCCTCCTTCAGCCATGGCATCAACCAAACTTACTGAGACTGATGAGTCATTACAAAGGTATTCGTACTCATCTGTTGTTTCGATGTATTCATAATCGCACATGGCAAGAACAGCGTTGTAATCGCTCAAATCTCCTGCATAAGCCATCATGTCTGAGTTTTCTGCATGGACCATGAAGTCGTATGTTTCGCCATCATCTTCCCATTCGTTGTCGCCAACACAGAACCATTCTTCTGACATTGTAAGCCATTCATCCGTACTTGAGTACGAAATTGCTTGTGCATAGTAGCAACCATCGGAAAAGGAATTGCCACTGATTTCAACATATGTTACGTATGGTTCATTGTAAGACATGACTTCGTTATCTTCTTCATCATAAACGAGGATGACCACATCGTTGAAATCTCCGTCTGTATCATAGTCGAGTTCCCACATGAGATCTTCGCCATCCCACCAAAGGTTTGTTTCGATACCATCGCCTTCGTATTCGTATTCGTCCGAGCCATCGGCGCAATCTTCCATTCCGTCGTTGACCCATTCCATTGGGATTGACTCACCTGAGTCGCAGAGGAACATTTCTTCACTCTCTTCAGCAACTGCGAAGATTCCACTTCCTGTTGAATCATCGTATTGATACATGATGATGATTTCTCCGTCATCCCAAGAATCGTAAAAGACGATGAACATGTCGTCACTTCCGATGACCTCGCCCATCTCCATCGTACATTCATCATTGGTTGCATCGTAATCACCTTCACAGTACATTGCGTCAGCGTACACCGACCATTCACCAATGGTGGCGTAGAGATACATTGTAGAATCGTCTTCTTCAATTAATTCAACGAAGGCGAGCAATTCTTCATCATCGTCCATGAACATGTACCACGACATTGGTAAAGTTGATTCCTCACTAGTTAGTTCGAATTCCATCCAAAATTCTTCTGAAATGACCTCATCGCACATGCTAGTAATGAGATTGCTGTCATCCCAGTCATCGAAGCCTGCAGTAGTCCACATTGAAGCGCTGATGAATGGTTCGCAATCCCAAACCACCTCGTCATCATGGTGTTCTTCACCATCATCCGACTCATCGTCGCCATCAGGACAATCTTCGACGCCATCGTTGACTTGATGGATCCAAATTTCAGAGCCGTCCATGCAATCAAACCAGTTTATTTCATTACCATCTTCGTCGTATTGCTGTTCGTCTGAGCCATCTTCACAGTCATCATAACCGTCGTTGACCCAACTGAATGGGATTTCATCACCATTTCCGCAGATGAATGTTGGTTCTTCCCAATCACCACTGTCGTCCCATGGTGCAGCTAGAATTCCGCTGCTTGTACCTTCGTCGTAGTCATAATAGACGTACAAATCTTCGCCGGATTCGTAATCGTAGACTTTCATGTATTGGTCATCGTAATCCATGATCTCGGCGATTGCAAGTGTACAAAGGTCTTCCTCTGCATCATAAGTTCCACCAATGTTTTCACAGTCGACACCGTTGGGGTCCTCGCTGTTGCTATAGGCGGTCATAACGAACATTTCTGTTTCATCCACCCAGTACATTGGGCCGTAATCTTCCATTGACCAGTATTCTGGAAGGTTGATGGTGCCAGCGTATGTTGAATCAATTGTAGGTTCTGTGTAATCAGAACCACATATCGAAGTATCGAGGTTTGTCTCCAACCAATCTTCCATCATCATTCCAAGGTCAACAATTTCTTCACAATCCCAGTAGGTATTGTCAACTGGTTCTTCAAACTCGTCAGAACCATCAGCACAGTCTTCCATGCCATCGTTGACCCAATCAGCATCAATCACTTCACCATCGTGGCATGTGTATCCGTACATTGCTGCTGCAAGTATGCCGCTTTGATTGTATGCATCATATTGGTAGTGGATGATTTCGTATTCTCCATCTTCTGTGAAAATTTCCATGTACATGTCATCATATGCTGTGATTTCAGCAATAGGCATTGAGCAGGTGTCAGTGGTCGAATCGTATACGCCACCATCTTCTTCACATCCAGTTCCGAGTGCGTCTCCTGTTTCAGTCGAGTAATCGTACCATACCATTTCGAGTACCATTTCTTCTGTTATTGTGATCATCATTTCTTCGTCTTCACCTTCAATGAGGTTGAATGTCTGTGGCATGCCGAGTTCTCCTGTGTATGTTTCGTCGATGGAAACTTCATCGGCTTCTTGGTCACACATGCCGTCATCGAGCGAACCCAAGTCCCAGTTTTCACTTGGTGTAGTTTCGTTTGTGAATTGTACGCAATCCCAAATCATGGTCATGTCATCATTGGATTCTTCGTGGACCAACATGTCAAACGATTGACCGTAACCAACTGTGAATGGTAATGCTTCTTGCTCAGTAAAGGTCGAGGTATCGATGTCCATGAGTTCGGCGATTTGTGCATCGGTGAATGATGTGATGGTCATGTCACCTTCGTCAGAGACGAGGTCAAACACTCGAACTTCCAAATTTTGGTCAACGTGGATAGTAATGGTTTGAACAACATCGTCTACTGTAAGTTCGGTTGAAAAGACAAACATAACCTCTGTTCCTTCAAGTTCGATTGTGCTCGTAAAGTTTGCAGTCGACCAGTCAAATTGACTTGAGTCAACCAATCCCCACTCACCATCATCTTCCATGTCGTCTTCGTCCATGACGTCATCTTCGTCTTCTGCAATCATTGCTGCAAGAGTTTCAGATGGGGACATAGCACTGTTCATGTAGAATTTTTCACCACCGTAATCAACATAAATTGTTGAGCCACCAGTAGCAAGGGACATTGTCCATGCAGTTGCAGACATTCCAAATCCACAGGAATCAGTTGCAGCGGTGTATGTAGCACCCTCACTTTCACAATACATTGCAAGCTCGGTTGCAGAAGCCTCTGCACCCATCATTTCTTCGATGTAATCAGAGAAAGGTGACATGACCATGTTGAGAGATTGACTGACATAGAGACCATCCTGGGAAACCGCTTGAGTGAGTCCAAGTTCCATCGGGGTGCCTTCCATTTCAGTTGACATTTCCATCGAGATTCCCATTGTCTCCCCTGCTGCTGGTGGGTTATCCCATGTGTCGAGGAAATCTGTGATGGATGTAGCCAAGATTGCCTCTGACATACATGCATCAGCATTTGTTGCCGATTCATCGTAGTTGAGTGCACCTGGATCATTACAGCCAGGTACAACGGTTTCAACGAGTTCGTCTATTGTGTCTTCTGTTAGCCCCGTACATCCTGCAAGGACGAGCACGGAGACAATTGTTAGTGCAAGAGTCTTCTGCATGAGTTCATTTGAAAAATGGAAGTATATAAAATATCTTAAAGATGCGTCGACTGCGATTAATCGATGGAAGAAGCAAATTCAGTCGAAGAACACCTCCAGCAACTTGCCTTTCTTCACCAAGAAGCAGAGGATTTGGGCATAGATTTGTGGGGTGAACCGAAGCCTGTTCGTCCTTGGGCAAAGTACGCCCTTGCATCGTTCATGATCATCATGATGCTTTCATGGGTGTCAAAGTTGCTCTTTCGGTTCGTCTGATTCAAGAAGAATCCTACCGTTGATTTCAATAAGGCGAATTCTCCCGCTTGGACGAAAGTCCCTTAGTGTAGCGGTCCATCATACGGGATTCTGGTTCCCGTGACCTCGGTTCGAATCCGGGAGGGACTACTCTTTGCTTCCTTCTTCAACAGAAAATGAAACAACGTGCTCCAGAGCAGAACCAAAGGTGATCATGCCCGAATAGTGTTTTTCTTCACCCCAGACGCGAACCCGTAACTTGTATGTCGTCGTTGCTTGAGTATCGTTTCTGTCGTGGTGTCGGTGGAAGTGAACGAACACTTTGTACATGCCTTTGGGAGGTGATTTCGCCCAAACCACGTTTTCGATTGGAGTTTTTGAGAGTGGTTTTTTGTTCATATCAATGTCAAGACGACCACCACATTGGCTGCGTCGCTTGCGGAATGAGATCTCTTCCTTTGATGGCGTGTAGATGTAAAGGTCGAGGTCGTTATAATCATCCCAAGTCAGTGTGATTTGTACAGGTCCCGAGACAACACCTTCTCTTTCCGAGCGGTTGACGAGGTCGAGCTTCTCTTCGTCCGAAATGTCTAAGCGTGTGACTCCGGAGCCGAAAATTTCCTTTTGAGCAAATTTGAGATGCTTGTTCATGTTCTTGCCGAGTGATGTGTTCCACGTTGAACGTTGGTCTTCTCTTTTTTCAATGAATTCTTTGTCGGTTGCAGCAGCTTCTATTTGGGGCCATTCTTTTGACAACTCAAATTGGTCGTAATTTTTCTCACGAGCATTATCACGAACTTTCCAAGCGTCGTATTCTTTACCGTTGAGTGTCTCGACTTGACGTGAAAAGGTGACGAGTCGAACTTGGCCGTCGACCATTTCGATTTTTGAATTCAAACCATATTTTTCAGCCTCGGCCCTCGCCATCATCAATTGCATTCGACGCCGTTTGTTGAGATACCGGATTGTTATCAAAACTAAGATGGTAAGGACAACAGCAACACTGAGCATATCGTTTTCAATCGTCATGCGTGTTGAGTCTACCATACTGATCAGATGTATTCTTTCCGAGATTCCCTCATCATCCCATCAATGCTTGATTCACCATGTCGAGTTGTTCTCGTGTGGGCCGCAATTCTTCATCAGCGTGGTCGATGAGTGCCTTTGAAGGTAAATTGAGGTCTTCTGTAAAGGATTCTTTATCTGGGTTGAAGTATAACAACCCTGTGACGTGTTTTTTATCGACCTCAGCATTGTGTAATGCCGCTAATGCTGCCACAGCATTTCCAGGATCGTGTTCTTCAGAGATGGTCTCTAAACGAATCACAGACCCATCATGGAGTGTAATGTCGCGGAAATGCCCTTCAGGGACTTCAACTTCCGGCATTGGATTAAAATGTGGAATGTAGTCTGCCATATGAAGTGTTATTTCGTTTTCTTTAACGTAGCCATATGAACGCATTGATTCATCGTTGTTATTGAAGGTGACACAAGGAGAAATCACATCGATAAGAGCGAATCCTTTGTGTGACATAGCGGCTTTGAGAATTGATGTGAGTTGCTTTTTCGAGCCTGAAAATGAGCGAGCAACAAAGGTGCAGCCTAGATTAATGGCGAGTGCAGCGAGGTCGATTGGTTGGGTTTTGTTGATTTTCCCTTTCTTTTTCTTCGACCCAATATCTGCAGTAGCAGAGTATTGGCCTTTTGTTAGTCCGTAGACGCCGTTGTTTTCCACGATGTAGACCATGTCGAGATTCCTTCGAATAGCATGAATGAGTTGCCCGATACCTATGGAAGCGGAGTCGCCGTCACCTGAGACGCCGAGATAGAGCAAATCAGGATGAACTGCGTTTGCACCGGTCGTCACAGATGGCATTCTTCCGTGTACGGTGTTGAATCCGTGAGATTGCCCGAGGTAATATGCAGGTGTTTTCGATGAACATCCTATACCCGACATCTTCGCAATTCGATGCGGCTCAATCCCGTTTTCCCAAGCTGCGTTGATAATGACAGTTGATATTTGGTCGTGACCACAACCAGGACATAGCGATGATGGCCCACCAGTGTAGCTATCTTTTGGTTCGTTAATGACATTTAATTTGACAACTTTTTCGGTCATAGTCGCACCTCCTCAATCTTTTCAAGGATTTTTTCTGCATAAATTTGTGCCCTTGGAGGCATTCCATCCGAGTAGGCCACAGAGTGAACTTTCGGAACGAGATGATTTGGTATTTCTTTTCGAATGATCGTGTAGAGTTGTCCATCACGGTTGATTTCGAGTACGATGATCATTTCGTGACGTTCGATGAAGGCCTCAACTTCGCTGTGAAGGGGTAGAGCACGAACTCGGCACTGACTTACTTTCATACCTGTTGATTCTAAGATATCATCAATTTCTTGAATAGAATTTTCCATGCTTCCTAAATAAATGATGCCGACTTCACATTCGACTTCTTCGCGAAGGATTGGTTCAGGGAGGTCATTTCGAGCGTTCGTTATTTTTTGGCGAAGTCGATTCATGAGGTAGAGGTAATCCTCAGGTTTTTCGGAATATTTGCCGTCTTCGTTGTGGCCTGTGCCTCTGTAAAGGATAGGGTCCAATCCTGAGCCAGGGAGCGTCCTGTAGGGGATGCCGTCGCCGTCAACATCTCTGTACCGTCCAAAGTTTTCAAACGCCTCGAATACATCTTTGTCTCGTACAACCTTACCACGATCCATGGGTTTGTCCGGATAATCAAATCCAGCGCACGACCATCGATTCATTCCCAAATCTAAGTCTGATAATCCGAACACAGGTGTTTGATATCGCTCAGCAACATCAAATGCTTTCCATCCGAATTCGAAACACTCTTCCACTGTACCTGGAATTAATACGATGTGTTGAGTATCTCCATGGCTTCCCTCGTAGAGGATTTGAATATCGGATTGCTGAGTTCGTGTAGGCAAACCAGTTGATGGTCCAACCCTGTTCACGTCCCAAAACACAGAAGGCACCTCAGCAAAATAAGCGAGACCAATGAATTCCTGCATGAGAGAAATGCCGGGTCCAGAAGTCGCCGTCATACCACGAGCGCCCGCCCAACCAGCACCGATGACCATGCCTGCTGCTGCAAGTTCATCTTCGGATTGAATCACTGCAACTGTGGGTTCCCCTTCCTTGTTGAGCCTTAGTGTTGGAATGTAAGCGATGATCGATTCTGCGAGTGAGGATGACGGAGTGATTGGGTACCATGAAAGCATTTGAACACCTCCAAAAAGGCACCCAAGAGCAGTTGCCTCGTTTCCTTCAATGAAGAATCGTTCTTCTTTTCTGTCCCGAGGTTCAAGCATGTACTCATCCTCTTTGGTTAGATTTTCTTTGAAGTAATCTCTTCCGAGCGAAAGTGCGGTTGTGTTGAGTTCGATGGCACTTGCCTTTCCTTTGAATTGCTTCATTACTGCGGACTCTAACGCCGCTTGATCGATACCGAGAATTTCCGCAAGAGCTCCGACGTAGATGATATTGGATACGAGTTTTGCAAGTTTTGGGTTAAGTTTTCGAGCGAGCGAATTCATCGGAATTGGGTAGGAGATGACATCCTCACGGTCCATTGGAAGTTTGCCATCAGAATTCCATATCACAACTGTCCCCGGAAGGAGTGCTGCAAGATCTTCTTCCCAAGTTGCTGGGTTTACTAAAACTTGGATGTCAACTCTATTCCCCGGAGCTTGATAACCTTGGTCTGAGACTCGAATAATGTACCATGTTGGTAGACCGGAGATGTTGGATGGAAACAGATTTTTTCCACTCACTTCAATGCCCATGTCAAAAATCGACTGAAGAAGAATAAGGTTCGCTGATTGCGAACCTGTACCGTTTGCGGTTGCGATGTTAAGGGTAAAGTCATTGATAATCGGTGCCATAAGCCATTCCTGCCGTCGCTCCGCAGTGGTTCTGCTTGCACTTACCGAGAACGGTGAGTCTTTGAAGGTGTTGTTTCCTCTTTGTCAGATTATCTTGTCGTGATAGGGAAAAACAAAATTGGTGACCTCCTCCCCAATGCATGGCCGGTGGAAAATCAACCTCGGAATCAAACAGTGAAGCAGCAAACAATCTTGCAACTGCGTGGGAAAAAGCAGAGAAAGCAATCGCGAAAAATAAACCCGACCAAGCCCTTACAATTCTTCGAGAGGCCGACGCAAAAGGACTCGAAGCGAAGACTTTGCATCTTGCAGGTCATGCAACTTGGCTTAAAGCAAAATCTTCTGGCTCCGTTAAAGAGTACCGAAGTGCAGCAGGCCTCCTGCGAGATTCAGTAAAGATGAATCCGAGAGACAAAAAATCGAATTCTGTCTATAACGACTTGAAAAACGAAATGTTAACCAAACGCATTAGCGAGTCAGCTCTTCCAAAACTCATTTCAAATGGAGCACCCACATTATCTGGCATCGTCGTCATCATGGTCGGTTTTGTTACCTTGCTCGGTACAATTTTTGTTGCAAACAATATGGGTGCAGAAACCACCGACATTGTCGAACTTCAAATGACTTGGAGTGAAAATGGTGTTGAAAAATCGGGAACCATCGTTCTTGAACTGTATCCTGATAAGGCACCAGTGCATGTAGAAAATTTCAAAGAAATAGTGGCGCAAGGTGAGTACGATAACACAATTTTCCACAGGGTAATCGATGATTTCATGATTCAAGGCGGAGATTTCACCAATGCCGATGGCACAGGTGGCCATGCACTCGTATGGTCGAACTATTGCAACGGACAGGAACGTACGGATTCTTCATGTGGTGGCCAGGGCCAAAATGCATGGACAATTCCCGATGAGGCTGACAATGGTTTGTTGCACGAAACCTGTACGATTTCGATGGCAAAAACCTCACAAGCACACACAGGTGGAAGTCAATTCTTCCTCATTCCAGAAGACAGCAACAACGGTCAAGGGCCATCATGGCTCGATGGTGTGCACACCGTCTTCGGTAAGATCACCTCCGGATGTGACATTGTCACAACCATCAGTGAGGTTCCAACTGGTCAAAATGACAAGCCTGTCGAAGATGTCAATCTCGTCTCCGCTACCTTTGTTGGTCAATCAGAAACTGCACCATGGTACCAGTTCTGATTATCCTATTTGTCGTGCAGAAGAACGCAGTCCGTTGCCTTCATAGACTCGATTCGATTGGCGTTTGATATGGAACCACTAGACCCATTTGGTGCTCGTCAAACACTTGATGTCGGCGGCGATTATTTTGCCTTGAGTAAACTTGATGAGGCCGGTGTGAGCACTCATCATCTCCCATATTCAGTTCGAATTTTACTTGAAGGAGCGATGAGAAACTGCGATGGATTTCTCATCAAAGAAGAAGATATCCGGACGATTGCTGGCTGGCAAGCAAACGGAGAACGAGTTGAAATTCCATTCCGACCTTCTAGAGTCATTCTCCAAGATTTCACAGGTGTCCCAGCGGTTGTCGATTTAGCCGCACTTCGTGATGCGATGGTTGAACTCGGTGGCGATCCTTCGAAAGTCAACCCTCAAGTGCCGGTGGATTTGGTCATCGATCACTCTGTACAAGTCGATATCTCGGGAGCAAACGATGATGCACTCGCTTTGAATTTAGATATTGAATACCATAGAAATATGGAACGATACACCTTCCTCAAGTGGGGTCAACAGTCTCTATCGAATTTCCAAGCGGTACCGCCAGCACGTGGAATTGTCCATCAAATCAACCTCGAGTACTTAGCAAGTGTAGCACGACAGGAGTCGGGAATATGGCTTGCTGATACGCTTGTTGGTACCGATTCACACACCACAATGGTGAACGGACTTGGGGTATTAGGATGGGGTGTCGGAGGCATTGAAGCAGAGGCCGTTATGCTCGGTCAACCAATCTACATGCTCTCACCTGATGTTGTCGGTGTTCGACTCGTTGGAAAATTGAGTCAAGGAGTGACCGCCACAGATATGACTCTTCGAATTGTCGAAATGCTGCGAGAATTGGGTGTCGTCGGTAAATTTGTAGAATTCTTTGGTGAAGGCATCAAGCATCTCAGTTTAGCAGACAGAGCAACGATTGCAAACATGGCCCCAGAATACGGTGCAACATGCGGTTTCTTCCCCGTCGATGAGCGTACGCTCGAGTATCTCACGCTCACAGGTCGAGATGAAGCATCTGTCCAAGGTGTTGAGGCGTATTCGAAGGCACAAGGGCTCTGGTATGATGTTGAGGCTCCAGAAAAGTCGTACACCACCTTATTAGAACTTGATTTAGGAACGATACAACCCGCCCTCGCAGGTCCAAAACGACCTCAAGACAGAGTCGATTTGAATGCGATGAAAGAGCACTTCAATGCCTCCCTTACACACACGCTAGGCCTCCACGGCCACGGTCTGTCACAAGACGACCTGTCAAAGAGTGCGATTGTGCCGAATGGAGGTGAAATGTACGACTTGAATCATGGTGATGTCGTCATTGCTGCCATCACATCATGCACCAACACTTCAAACCCAAGCGTCATGCTTGCCGCAGGCCTTTTAGCCCGTAAAGCGAGACAACGAGGGTTGGATGTGAAACCTTGGGTAAAAACTTCGCTCGCTCCCGGTTCCAGAGTGGTTACAGAGTATTACAAGGCGACAGGTCTAGATGAAGATTTGAGTGCCCTTGGGTTCAACACTGTAGGTTATGGTTGCACAACATGTATCGGAAATTCCGGCCCTCTCCCTCAAGAAATTGAGGCAGCCATTGATGAGGCTGGTCTCATCGTTGGCTCAGTCCTATCAGGAAACAGGAATTTTGAAGGTCGAGTTCATGGTAAAGTGAAGGCTTCATACCTCGCAAGTCCTCCTCTCGTAATCGCCTATGCTCTTGCAGGAACCCTCGATATTAACCTCGAAACAGAGCCCATTGGCAATGATGCTAATGGCGACCCTGTGATGCTTTCAGAATTGTGGCCATCCAACGAAGAGATAGATACAGCACTTGCCTCCATAACCCCAAACATGTTCCAACAGAGGTATGCCGATGTGATGAATGAGCCTCGATGGGATGCCATTCCCGCAACTTCGAGCCCATTGTACCCTTGGGAAGAGGCATCCACCTATATCCGTCTGCCAACGTTCTTTTCCGGTTTGTCGACACAACCTGACCCAATTTCGCCCATCGTTGATGCAAAGGTCTTGCTCAAACTTGGTGATTCCATCACCACTGACCATATTTCTCCAGCAGGGTCTTTCCCCGCCGATGGACCAGCTGGCATATGGCTCCAAGAGCGAGGAGTCGAAAAAGGCGATTTCAATTCATTTGGAAGCCGTCGCGGTAATCATGAAATTATGATGAGAGGTACATTTGCCAATGTCCGAATTCGAAACCAAATGGCACCAGGCACAGAAGGTGGGTTTGCATACAACCACGAATCTGGAGAGATAAGTTCGGTCTATGATGCTGCACAAATTTCATCACCAAAGATTGTTCTAGCAGGTGAACAATATGGTACAGGATCATCGAGGGACTGGGCCGCAAAAGGAACGTATCTTCTTGGCGTCAAAGCAGTGATTGCTCAATCGTTTGAGCGCATTCATCGTTCAAATTTGGTTGGCATGGGTGTTCTCCCTTTGACCTTCATTGAGGGTGAGTCGCATGAAAGTCTCGGATTGGACGGATTCGAAACCTATACTATACCCATAGGCGAAGGTGTTGAACCACTTCAGACAGTCAATGTACAAGCCACAAAA
>Ga0255770_10001314_pt1 | contig 22971 bp, 15 predicted proteins | sample 071ome_22_FD_179968 | JGI IMG/M metagenome (GOLD analysis project Ga0255770, IMG submission 179968) | Coastal salt marsh microbial communities from the Groves Creek Marsh, Skidaway Island, Georgia - 071404AT metaG (version 2) | ecosystem: Environmental > Aquatic > Marine > Intertidal zone >...
ACCATCATCAAGCAAAGGAACAGAAGAAACTAATCCGCTACCACCAGATGATAACCACTCTAAAACGCGCAAATATCTAGAAACAATTCCGCTTACAGTTGAGTTGGTAAAAAGATCCGACGCGTATTCAAGACCACACTGAAGGACACCTGCATGACGTATAATCTGCAACTGCAGATCGAACTTTGCTGTATTTGGATGAGCCAATATGGTTTCACCCAAACATCCAGCAAAATCTAACTCAATAACCTCCTCTTCACTAAACGCAATCATTGCTTGAAAAATTGGCGTGATGCTTGTGTTTCGATCAGGATTCAACGCCTTAACGAGGGCATCAAAAGGTAATGCTTCAGACAATGCCCGTCCTAGGTCATCCCGGATTTTTCTAATTAAGTCATCTGATCCAGCATCTTCATCAAACTGGACTCTGACCACAGAAGTATCTGCCAATAATCCAACTAATTCTTGACTTTCGTCGGAGTCTCGCCTCGCCACAGGCACTCCAAGTACAATATCAGCTGTTCCTGCAATCCGCGCCAATGAAATAGCAAAGGCCGCCGTCATAATAGAAAATGGTGTTACAGAAAGGCGGCGCGCACTATCTTTTATTTTTGCTTCTAAGGAAGTCGATATGGAAAAAGGAACCAAATCGCCTTCATATGAGCGCTTAGAAGGCCTTGGAAAATCCAGAGGCAGCTCTAAGACTTCCGGAGCACCTTCAAGTGCAGCCAAAGTTTGTTTTAAAGAAATTTCCGAAGGCTCTAGTGTAGAATCTACCCAATCAGCATATCGAATGGTCAATTCAGGCAACGATTTTGATATATCTTGCCCTGCACAAAACGCATTGTAGAAAGCGCTGAGATCTTTGAGCAAAATTGGAATTGAGTGTCCGTCTGCCGCAATATGATGAACAACTAGCCATAGCCCCGTGTACTGAGGACCAAACTTAACAATTCCTGCACGCACAGGAAGATCAGTTTCCAGATTAAAACTCTCTCTCGAACGCGCACTTAAATGCATCTGTAGCGCTTCACGGGCAGTTTTGCGATCACATGGTTCCAGTTCATCAATAGAGAGCTCTAAATCAGCGTCCTGGAGAAGATGCCCATATAAGGAATCATCATCTGTGGAGATCAGCGTACGTAGTGGTTCGTGGCGATTTAACAGAGCCTTCAAGGCAAACTTTAAAGCAGGAACATTGATAACGCCGTTAATGAAAACCCCAATCGGAATTGTGTAAGCTAAGCCTGCACCATCAATCCGATCCATTAATGCAATGCGTGCTTGCGCATTAGAAACTGGTCGATTTGCACCTGATCTATTTCTGGGAAGAATCTTAGTAACGTGACTATTACCATTTTCAATAAATGCCGAGTCTATGGATGCAGCCATATCGCATAGTTTCGGTGCCTCAAACAAAATTCCGAGAGGCAATTCGACGTCAAAGATTTTGCGAATTTGGGCGACCAAACGGACTCCCAGCAAGGAATGACCGCCAGCCTCAAAGAAATTGTCATTACGTCCAATAGCTGCTCCTTGCAGCAAATCACTCCAAATTTGCGCAAGCTGTTTTTCTGTTTCAGTCTCGGGTTTCGAATTGAAATCAACAATGGGTTCAGCAGCCGGGTATGGCAAAGCATCAAAATTCAGCTTTCCATTCGATGTTAAGGGTAAGGCGTCAATACCAATCAATCGGCGAGGCACCATCCATGCCGGCAATAAATTAGTTAGGCTTGCACGAATAGCCCGCTCAGCAGAAACGCTTAGCTCCCCCCCAACTACCCATGCAAACAACGCGGGACCATTGTCATTGGATAAGGAATCAGCACCATGCACGTTGACTACTACGTCAACAGCTTGCTGAACTACGGTTCGTATTGCGGCCTCGATCTCACCTGGCTCAATTCGGTAGCCACGTAATTTGATTTGTCGATCTACCCGCCCAAGAAATTCCACAGAACCATCATCTAATCGGCGTACTCGATCACCTGTTCTGTACATTCGCGCCCCAGGCGTCGAAGAGAATGGATCAGCTAAAAATGCTTCTGCCGTTTGACTAGGAGCTCCTACATACCCATCTGCAAGGCCTTCACCGCCAATGTAAAGTTGCCCAGAAACTCCTCGAGGCACAGGAGCAAGAAAATCATCTAGGACGTATAATGAAGTTGCTCTAATAGGCTTTCCAATAGGAACTGAGTGCTCATGAGCACCTTTCTCTTGCACCTCATGAAAACTCGCAAATGTGGTCGTCTCAGTAGGCCCGTAACCATTCACAAAACGCACAGTCGGCCAGCGTTTAGAAGCCTCTAGTACAAGCAGCGGATCTACCGCTTCACCGCCAAAAATAACCTCAGCGACTTCTTTGAATACATCCGGCTCTGCAACGGCAGCACGGCGAAAAACAGATGCGGTTAGGAACATACTATCTGGCCGCATTTCATTGAATGCTGCGGCTAAATTCACAGGGTCATAGGTCGCATCACGATCAATAACGACCACGGTCCCACCATTTAATAACGCACACCAAATTTCATAGGTCGCCGCATCAAAAGCTGTCGTCGCAATCTGAGCAATCCGCTTACCCGGATAAAACTCAGCAAAGCCTGGATCTAAAGCTAAACGAAGTATTGCTCTATCTGGAATAGCAATACCTTTGGGGCGGCCAGTAGAACCTGAAGTGAACATGACATAAGCCGTATCAGCACCAGAACGTTGCAACGAGCCAGCTGTCTCAATATCACCTTCTATTTCACCGCCAGCATCAATTAAGGTTTGCAACGTTACTGAATGTGAACCACCAACATCTCCTACAATTATCTCAACACTGGCATCCGCCGCCATACCAGCACGACGATCTTCGGGTTGTTCTAAATCAAGTGGAACGTATGCGGCGCCTGCACGCAAAACCGCCAACATCATTATGATTTGATCAATACCGCGGGTCATACCGATCCCAACGCGGCTACCACGCTCTACACCCAACTTAACAAGACCACTAGCAATGCGACTACTAAGGTCATTCAACTCTGAATAGGTCACCTTACGGCCACGCTGATCCTCAAGAGCAACTCTGTCAGCTTCCACATCAGCAACCGAATAGAAACGGTCAATGATTGAACCCTCCGAAACAGAGCGGTTATCACAAACCTCTACCCCGGATACCTCTGACAAAAACTCCTCATCCGACAAAAGCGATATCGATCCAACTAACTGATCAGATGATGAGGCTGCTAACTCGCTTAATACTCGAATTAAACCTTGAGCAATGCGGCTTGCCATTTTTGGAGACGAAGCCGATCCATCAAATTCAAAAGTTATATCAACACTGTCACCATTATCTGCACATAGGACAACTAAATCCATCTTTGCAGAAGCCTGCGGCACTACCCTTACTGACTTAACTGAGCCAGCTAGTGTTAGTTCATCTAAATGTGGTGAGTGAGTAGTTAGGAGAACTTGAAATAACGGGTTCGTTTCACGCAAACGTGTTGGATCAATGGCAGCTGTTATTTTCTCTAGCGGCGTACCTGCACCAGATATTGCTTCCGTTAACACTGTTCTCGACTGAGTAATAAGTTCTTTGACGGAAGAACCTCCATCAACAAGCAGTCGCAACGGAACGGTATTCAGAAGCATGCCCACGGTGTGCTCAACTGAATTTTCACTTCGTAAGCTTACCGGTGTACCGATTACAATATCATCCTCTCCGGTCAGACGGTTCAATAGAATTGCAAGTGCTGTATGAAGAATCATAAAGAGGGTGACCCTCTCAGCTACGGCGCAGCTGGCAAGTTGCCTCCGTAGACTTGGCTCTATAGTGAGGGTCTCAACTAAAACACCAGTACCGCTGATGCTTCCGTCTTTTGGGAGATTAATTTCCGAAGATACGCCAGACAGTCGATCTTTCCAGCGATCAACTGACTTTTCTTCATCAAAAGGTATTGCTAACTTTTCTGCAAGCAGCGCATCGCCAGTTGGCGCCACTAATGTCTTCGCCAATCCCTCAGCACTGAGAGTTGGCTCAGCAATAGCCCTGAGATAGAGTTCATCTAAATCACTAGCAAAAATACTCACAGAGCGAGCATCAGCACCAGCGTGATGAAAGGCTAAAATAACTCGGACATATCCATTGCTAAGACGCAATAAACGAACACGAAAAGGAGCCACACTCGCAAGGTCAAATGGCTTTGCTGCCTCAATTGCCTCCTGCGCATTAGCTTCCGAAACAGTAAATGGCCCCTCAATCACTGGCAAAGAAACGAGCGAGACATCCGGAACAGACCACACTAAGTCATCGCGCAATTCCAAGATGGAATAGAGGCTGGGATGTCGAAGTTGAACACCAGACAATGCACGGGCTAAGGCGGTTAAATTTACAGTCTCATCAAGTTCAATAACCCCAGTCATATTATACGAGGTATCGCCTGGATTAAGCTGCTGTAAAAATCGTAGCCTTAACTCTGCTGCACTCGCCAGTCGCGGTTCACCAAACTCCCGCGGGGAATGCACTCTGGAGTGTTTTCTATTCGAGGCTCTTATAATTCGAGCAACCCCTCGGGCTGTTGGATGAGCTAAGACTGCATTAGCGGGGAGTTCAATATCTAGTGCATTTCTCAGCTGGCTTATGGCCTGAACCGCTAGCAACGAATGACCGCCGAGGGCAAAGAAATTTTCCTCGGGACCTACTGTCTCCCGACCTAATACTCCTGCAAATACTGCACAGATAATTTCTTCTTCAGGTCCGCGCGCAACACTACTGGCAGTCGAAGCCTCACCAGAGATATTTGAATCTGGCGCTGGAAGTGCTTGTCTATCCAGCTTGCCGTTTGCCGTAATTGGCAACTCAGAAAGTGCTACAACTGAGGAAGGCACCATATGCTCAGGTAGCTTTTGGCGTAGCTGCTCTGTCAAATCTACAGGAACCCTGCCACCACTTACTACCACGTAGGCTACTAATCTCGGGTCACCAACTCGATCTTCACGAAGTAAAACTGCAGCAGCGCTAACTGCATCATGTTTTAAAAGAGCGCTTTCAATTTCCCCAAGCTCTATCCTAAAACCTCGCAGCTTCACCTGCTGGTCTATCCGACCCAAATACTCCAATGAGCCATCTGGACGACGTCGTCCTAGGTCTCCAGTGCGATACATTCGCGCCCCAGGAATACCACCATGAGGATCTGCAACAAAGCTGCATGCCGTCAAAACTGGACGACCTAAATACCCACGGGAGACCTGTACGCCACCGATCCATAACTCTCCCACCACGCCGACAGGAACAGGCTCCATCGATGAATCTAAAACATACATCGCCGTGTTAGCTACAGCATGGCCGATAGGTACAAGCTGCTGGCCTGGGTCTTTGCAAGACCATCGCGTAACATCGATCGCCGCTTCAGTTGGACCATACAAGTTATCTAGACTACATGTTGATGAAGCATACTTATAAAAAGTCTCAACCAGGGCTGGCGGCAATGCTTCACCACTACAAATAACATGTCTCAGTGAATCGCATGCACTCAACGATGAGGCTGCTGGACCATGGCCCAAAAACGCCTGCAGCATCGACGGTACAAAGTGCGTTACTGTAACCGCTTCATCCTGAAGTACTTGAGCAAGATAATCTGGATCACGATGACCTCCAGGTCGGGCTACTACTAGGCATGCCCCTTCCATCAGCGGCCAGAAAAACTCCCATACCGAGACATCAAATGTGTACGGTGTCTTCTGCAAAACTCGATCGCCGGCGCCGATCGGAAATGCTTCCCCCATCCATAGTAATCGATTACGCAGACCTTCATGGTGATTCATCACACCTTTAGGCTGTCCCGTCGAACCAGAGGTATATATGACGTATGCTAAAGTATTAGCACTTACAGTTGGAAGTTCGTCTGCTCCTCTTCTTGATGCACGCATCGGACCGTCGACTAAAAGCGTGCGGCCGTCGTGTACAGGCAGCAAATCTAAAAACTCTGATCGCGTCACTACCACAGGTGCAGCTGCATCAGAAATCATGAATGACAATCGGTCTACTGGTAACTCTGGATCCAATGGTACGTAAGCACCACCTGCCCTCAGCACTGCCAACAAAGTCACCACGAGCTCTATTGAACGCTCTAATGCCACTCCAACACGGACTTCGGGCCCAACACCAAGTCGACGAAGCCTATGTGCCAGGATGCCCGAACGTTCCCAGAGCTCCCCATAAGAAAGCTCAATGCCCTCAAACCGAACCGCCGCAATATCAGGTGTCGCCTTTACTACTCGTTCAATCGTCTGATGAACTGGCTCAAATACGCCATAATCTCGAGCGGTTGCATTTACATCATGCAAAACCCAATCACGCTCACCATCATCAAGCAAAGGAACAGAAGAAACTAATCCGCTACCACCAGATGATAACCACTCTAAAACGCATTCGAATTGATCGGCAAACTTATCTGCTGTTTCACTGTCAAAAAGAGCATCTGATAGATCTAGATCAACTTGTAAACGCTCCGCGTCACCATATTCGCGGACGAAAATTTCTATTGGAACCCGAGCCGAACCATTGAGCAAAACTTCGGGAACGGACGCGCTCACATCTCCAAAACTCAATTGCCTATAATCGACGCGCTCATACGAAACACTAACATCAAAAAGTTGAAGTATACCCTTACTGGCAAGCCCTAAGTGCCGACTAATTTCGCTTAAAGGAAATCGATAATGCCGCAGTGCACTTCTTATTGCCTTATCTAATTTGGCCAAAAATGGACCCAACTCATCATCAGGCTGAATTTCCACTCTCGGAGCGACAACTAGAGAGAAAAGGCCAAGAGTTGCTTTTTCACGTGCCGTGGGCCTATTCAGCACAGGCATCCCAAACACCACATCCTTGGCATTAGATCGCGCATGCAGCAATATGATTATTGTGGCTATGAATAAGCGAGCGATAGTTGTGTTGTGCTCATTCGCAACAATCATCAACTTATCGATTAAAGAGCGTTCTAAACTGATACGACGCAATAAAGTACTAGATAAAGACCCAGAGCTGAAAACATCTTTACTCGTTTCACTGTAGCGATCTGGCAACCTTTGATGAGTGTCAAACCAATATTCTTGATTGCGAAGAAATCTATCACTCTTGGAGAACCTTGCATCTCCAGCAATCGTATCGGCATAACTAGCGCAAGGTGCCGGCTCCCATTTCCGACCATTCTCTAATTCGGTGTAAGCTTCGGCCACATCGCGCACTACGATGCCATTAGCCCAAGCATCCATATTGATGTGGTGATAACACATCGACCAAATGTGCTTATCTGGAGCTAGCCGGATAAGATCAAATCGAAAAGTTTCACTACCGTCGAGGGAAATGACTTGACGACCAAGCTCCTTTAGAAACTCTTCAGCAAACTCGCTTGGATCTCGATGGCCCGAAAAGTCGTGAAAATTCATCATACGAGCTGGCCGCTCAGCCTCAACTAAAACAGGCTCTACAGCTCCATTTAGCAAAACGGGAGTTAGTCGTAGCGCATCATGGCGATCCCATAACATCGCCAAAGCTGTCTCAAAAAGCTCAGGATCTAACTTACCGAATAAGCGGGTAACGGCGCCGACAGTATGAACAGCACTCCCGGGGCTGATTGCATGCTCTCTCCAAACTTCCTGTTGGGCAATTGAAAGCGCAACACATTTAGAGGACGCAAGTTGCGGTCCATCATTTTTGATACTCATAGGAACCATCTAATCAAGCTACATTACGTGTGAAAGACCTCGCACACCACAAAATCATAAATTTCGAAAGTTTCGCTAATTTACAATGGGTCAGCAATAGATCAAAAGGCAGACACACTCTCAGAAGGCTTAAGTTAATACGTTAATTTATTAACATATAAAAGACCGTTTCAGACAAACTTTAGTTTGATTTGAGTCTAGTAGGGTTTACACTTTTAGGTCTATAGAGAGTTCATTTGCGTTGACCACTTGACTCTGTGCAGATCAAGTAGCTTTTTAACTTCGTGGAAACTTAACTCGGTTGGATATGTCTGAAACTTCAAAAAAATCACTCTTGGAGGAAGATTTGCCTTCATTTCGCGTTCTTGTTAATCATGAAGAGCAGCATTGTATCTGGCCCACAAACAAGGATACGCCTGCCGGGTGGTCTAGTATTTTCGAAGGTTCAAACGAAGCATGTAAGTCCTACATTGAGGCCAACTGGACGGACATGCGACCTCTTAGCATTCGCACTAATGATTCCTAAGTTGCCATTGCTGCATATTCTCCTGGCAACGTGACGTTGAACCTCGCTGAAGCATCTAAGTGGCTGCCTCGAACAAGGTGGTCCGGGTCTGGACCGAAGGTAATTTGCTTTCCACCAGCTGGTGCTGGAGCAGGGTTCTTTCGTGATTGGGGCAGCGAACTACCATACAATACAATGGTGCCTGTTCAGCTTCCTGGCCGCGAGGAAAGATTTGGAGAAGCATTGATTGATAATGCTCGCGACATTTCGAAAGCCATTAGCAACGCAATTAAAGTTGAACGTTTAGGATCAGTAATATTATTAGGATATAGCTTTGGATCTCTATTGGCTTTTGAAACAGCTAAGTTTCTAGAGGGCTCTCCCGGTGGCTGTCGCGTATTAGGAGTTGTAAGTTGTGCTAGAGCAGCTCCCCAGACTTCACCATTGGAAACAGCGGCTAACAAGTCTGACAAGGATCTGCTTCAGTATATTCGACAGCTTGGTGGACTTCCGCCAGAGCTAGACGCGGAGCCAGAATTTATAAAAAAAGTATTACTTCCAATTCTTCGGGCCGATTTACGCGCAAATGATATCTACGCAGCATCAAACAATCACACTATCAACGCTCCAATAGCTTCTGTGGTAGGATTTGATGACTCCGCTACGCGGGGATCACGGGCAAAAGATTGGGCAAAATATACTATTAGCAAACATCGTATCTTTTCAGTTCCTGGAGCGCACTTTTTTATTAACGGGCCTGCGAGTAAAAACTGTCGGTTCGGAGCTATTTCGAGAGCTATTAATTTTGTTGCTAATAGCAATATGGATGATGGTGGAGAGGAAAAACTCTAATGCGAAGTGTCGCTCGAACATTGTCACAATTGTGCATGGTTCTGTTAACCTCAGGGACTTTAATCGCAAATGATTCCTTAGCCGAAGGTAACAATAAAAATAAAAACCAGGTTTTACCTGATGAAATGTCGATCCCAGCCACGGGCACTATAGCCAAAATGCAGGGATTAGAGGTAATTTTAAATAAAGATGGGTCTTGGCGCCTTCAGGATAGATCTTCACTCGACTCAATGATCGCAATCACTAGCACTGGCGACACTGTTAAGTTACGTTTCTCCCAAGATGCGAACGGGGCACCGCAAAGAACTTGGGACTATTCTGGGCAAGGTATGGGCCCTATTCAAATTGTAGTTTCTCACGCAACCTCTACAGCCAATAGTCCGCATAGTACGGATGATAATTGCATCCTGGCACTTAAAGTAAGAAACTTAACCGAGCTATCAGTTGACCACTTAGTCTTTGAAATAGAATTCATAGGTACAGAAAATCAAAGAGGCGGTCTTAGCATGATGACCGGTAATATTGATAATGGCGAAGAGCAAGAATTAACGGGGCCAGCGCTTTTAGTTAATCAGTGCATTGGCCTGATAGGTTACGTAAATATTCCATACTGCGTTTTCAAAAATGGGGCACCCTGCAATTCTGCTGTGGTGGCATCAGAATTTGGAGCAATTCCTCTCAAACGCAAAAACAACAATTCTGAGAACGCAAGGGCGGCAAGATGAATAGATTGAAAGCTCAACTTACTTCGGTCACTATGGCTTTGACTTTGGGAGTCATATCGCCCGTCTGTCTTAAAGCCCAGGATGCACCTCTGCCTCCACCGCAGAATTTTGAGCGAGGGCTTGGGCTAAAAACTGACGAGTGGTCTCTCTACAACAGGATTGAAACAGGGATCCAATCGACAACCAATGTCCGGCAAGATCCGACGGAAAAGTCTGATTATAAAACGCTCTTTTCAGCAATTGCGGTGGCTCAGTCCACGTGGGACAAACACGCCCTAGCTTTTGACGCATCATATGCATATCAAGATGCACTCGATACCGAAAATCAAAAAAATGATGCGCTCTCCGGATCAGTTAGTGGGCGAATTGATTTTACTCCAACGCTCAACCTCAAATTGGGATTACTTCATACAGAAAGTATTGTAGCCAAGAATGATCCGGAAGAATTTTCGGGAAATCTGAACGGTGAAACCACAGAAGATACTATTGAAGGTTCAATAGGATGGTTGGGCGATAGTCACTTCATCGACCTCCAAACTCGTTATGATCAAGTAGATAATACGACAGATATTAATGTGACTGGATTAGCCCGAACTCAAATTCAAGACCGCGACGAATGGAATACCACCCTTCAGATTGGCCAGAAATTTAATTGGGGTAAGGCTTATATTTTAGCAGGTTCAACCATCATAACCTATGATGGTTCAGAAGTGATCCTACCGGAAGACCGAGACTCAGAGGGCGGGCGCATCGGATTAGGCCTGAATTACGTCAAGGACAAGTTCAGGGCAGATGCTAGCATTATAGGCTTTAGTCAATACTTCGATGCAGACACTATCGGTCCCATAACGGATTATGCCGGTCTCTTGCAGGCCAGTTATTCTTTATCAAGCGAACTATCTGTAGCGGCAAAGCTTCAACGTACTTTTGACGAAACAAACATAACTGGCTCAGCCGGCCTCTTCACAAATCTCGTATCTGCCGCCGCTCAATATGAGTTCAACAAGGATTTATATGTAAAACTTGGGCCATCATATCGATTTTATGAGATTGAGAACACAACGTGGGAGGTTGAAGAAGTTCAGTTTGATGCGACATTGGGCTGGAATTTAATAAAAAATGTTGAATTTTTAGTGAATGGGACCGCGTACACCCAGACTGCAAATGACGTGGCGATTAGCACCTTAGAGTACGATGAGATTGCAGTGACTTTTTCAACTGTTATCACTTTCTAACAGGACATTAGAAAATGCAGCAAAAAATTCGCCAATGCTTTTCACCTTTTCTTATCACCTCAATGTTTGTGGTGGCTGGAATGTTAATTTCAACGACTACGCTGGTAGCCCAAGAACGGTACATCTTCTTTGGCGATAGTCTTTCTGACAACCAAAATAGCTTTCAGCTAACCGATCGCGCCTTTGGCTCAGCTTTTGCAACCCCTCAGGTGCCTCCCTACTCAAACGGGCGCTTTTCTAATGGACCAAACTGGACAGACGATATTGCCGATAGTCAACTTTTCTACTGGCAATATTATCTCAGTTCCGCTGAGTGCCTGACAGAAAACGCCACGGTAAGTGGATCGGGAGCTTGCGATGCCACACTTGACCCAGGTGCCCAACCTGGGGTGAGCATGAACTTTTCTTTTGGCGGCTCAAAGAGTGGTACAGAAGTTCTTCTAGATGCCCCTGGCTTCCTGACAGTGTTGGAAGATTTAGAGGCCTACAATGCAGCAGGAACCATTTCCGATGTGTCCGGGTCAGTATTCACTGTTTGGACAGGAGGCAACGATTATTCTGCATATGCATCGGCTAGCGGTGGACTCACCCAGCAACAGGCAGTTACTCAAGTTTTAGACAACATTGATGACGGATTAGTTCGCATTAGCAATTTGGGCGCCAAAAGAATTGTTGCTTTTAATATTCAACCTCTAGAAACAATTCCGACATTTCTGTCTGTTTTGGGAACAGCTGGCGCCACAACAGCTGGAGAAGTGGCCGATCTCCACAATAATCAATTCAACGCAAGATTAGAAGCTGTTTCAGCCCAAACGGGCACAGAGATAATTTTAGTCGATGTCCACTCTATGTATGAACACATCAATTCAAACCCTCTGCTTTACGAGTTCTCAAATATCACCAGCGGATGCATTGACGAAACAACGCTTGCAAGAAATGCCGATTGCCTGTCAACCTCAGACGAAAGTGGTTTCTTATATTGGGATGGCACTCACCCAACCACGGCGGCTCATGGGTTCGTTGCGGAACTTTTTAATGCAACACTACAGGCAGTAGATACCGCTCCTGATAACTTTGCGGCAGTACCAGATTCCAGCTTAGAAGTGTCAAAACTTTTTACTGAAAATGTCGGAACCCAACTAACTAAATGGAGGATGGGTACCCTAAAAAATTCAGCTGGGGTGGAAGTTAAAAAATCTGACTTTGCATTTGTATCTGCCACAACTTCTAATGGTGCTCGATCTTCAGATAGTGGCTTTACCGGCTATGACTTTAATGCTCAATCCGCTATCTTAGGCTTTGGCCGTATGCCTTTGGATTGGAATCAAAAAGTTCTTTTTGGCGGGCATCTTGGAATGCTCCAAATGGATGTGGAAACACCGGGTAGCAACACTTCAGGAACGACATTCGACAACTCATCTTTCGGTGCGGGAGGCTTTGTTGGCTTCCGGGAGGACAATCTCTCGATGACAGCTCAGGTATCTGGTATTTATCTAGATGTCCAAAACATACGACGAAGAACGGGTTTTAGTGTTTTACCCACGGCCAATTCTGATACCCAAGGTGTTGCATTTGCGGGGAAATTTGACGCTCAATTGAATTTCCCCACTAAAATCGGAACACAGTCTGTTTGGATTGCCCCGCGAGGCTTCATCAAGGCTTCCACTGCAGATTTAAAGGGCTTTTCAGAAAACGATGCAGAATTCCTTAACCTTTCAGTGCAAAACACCTCAGCATCAGAGTCAGCTTTAGGCCTGGGTCTAAACCTTTGGACAAAATATAAGTTGGATGACGAGGCTGAAGCGACACCATTCATCAGCTTCAGTGGTGAGAGCACAGTCTCGCGTTCTGGTGGAAGCGTAGAAGGCACACTCTCTTCTGGACAAACCGTCTCAAGCACTGGCAACCAATCAAAACATACTTCTTTTGTAATTCACGGCGGTGTTGACTTGAGTTTAACCTCATCAACAAGCTTAGGAGTAAGCTCGACGGCAAAATTTGCCGACACCTCAGGCGAGGAGAACCTTACATTTCAAGCATTGTTGAAGCATTCGTTTTAGTTTTTAAACCGCTGTAGATAATGCTTGCCTTTTAAATGAAAAAAGTTCTATCGGACTTTTATTTTCTTGAAAACTTAAGTCGTTCTGTTATGGTTCGTTATAATCTGACAAACTCAAGCCGGAGAGATTTATGGACAATCAATCGCCTGAAGATCGCAGCCAAGAAGCTGCACGTATCACTAAAACATATATGGGCTGGACAGCCGGCGCCGCCTTCCTTCCGGTTCCACTCTTAGATTTAGCCGCCGTATCCGGTATCCAGGTAAAGATGGTAGCAGATCTTGCAGCGGTATATGATCAACCATTCTCCCGCAATGCCGTAAAATCGATAATCGCAGGCTTGATTGGAAGTGTAGCACCTTCTGCATTGGCTCGCGGCGCATCAAGTTTAGTAAAGTCCGTCCCTGGTGTAGGGTCGATTTTAGGAGCAGTTACAGGACCGGCTTTAGCATCGGCTTCTACCTATGCAATAGGAAAGGTTTTCACCCAACACTTTGAGGCTGGTGGAAATATTCTAAACTTTGACGCCAACGCAATGAGAAACTACTTCAAAGAGCAATTTGACGGAGTTCTTGCTGCAGATAAGAATAAAAAACCAGCTGCGGCCTAAGATAAATTTCCAAGCTTTAATATATATCCCTGTGATAACCCTGGCTTTTGGATAGAACATGAATCCAATCGTGTTGAGCATTTACTTAGCACTGTGCGCATTGCTTGCTGTTGCAGGCAGAAAGACACGGCCGGGGATCATAGGGGTGTTCCTATTATCAGTAATCTTCACTCCTCTCTTGGTGGGTAGTATTCTCGCGCTTGCAAGGCCTGTCCCCACTAAGTCGCCTAGTAAATCGATTAATAAATCTTGACCTTAAGGCCTAAGTGATGACCAACGGCATCACCTCAAAGATTTTACCCAACTCCAGTAATCTAGCTCAATTTCTTTTGAAGGAAGTAAGCTTATCGCCAAGACGGGCTCTGATCGCGGCATGTGTGGCTGGATTGAGTAATGCACTGATACTGGCGATTGTAAACGCAGCGGCAGAGCACGCGTCACAATCGGAAAGCCGTCCATTGTATGCTGTAGCTTTTGCTGCGGCTATGGTCCTTTATATTTTTTCCCAGAGATGGATCCTCATTCAAGCGGCCAGCGAAATTGAAGCCATCGTTCATTCTGTTCGCATGCGTATTATCTCAACTCTGAGAGACTGTGAGTTGCTTGACGTAGAACACCTTGGGCGCTCGGTGATATACAGCGGTGTTGCGCGCCATACACAAACTTTATCGCAGTCAGCATCAACACTCACAATAGCTGTACAAATGGCTATTCTTATTTTGTTCACCACAGCATATATCGCCTACTTATCGATTACTTCATTCCTTGTTCTCATATCCTTTATGGCTGTTGCTCTTTTCATTTACTTTCGGAAATCTTACTCAGTGAGAAATAATCTCCGAAGCACGCTGGAAATGGATAACGAAGTTTACGGTGCAATAGACGATTTACTTGATGGCTTTAAAGAAGCAAAATTGTCGAGGAGGAAAACAAAGTCAATTTTACAAAGGGCTGAAAAAATCAGTGAGAATGCAGCGGACATTCGAAGTAACACTCAAATTCTATTAGCTAAGAATTTTATTTTTTCACAAACGGCATTTTATTTATTATTAGGAACGATGGTTTTTATTGTTTCTATGATTTCTTCTGACTACTCAGACGAAGTGCAAAAATCTACAACAGCTGTTCTATTTATCATCGGGCCTATTTCAGGATTGATTGGTTCAATTTCCATCTTCGAGAATGCTTCTGCTGCAGCAGAAGCAATTATGGACCTGGAAAGCAAGTTAAGCACGCTTGCAGGCCGCAATGGGCAAAAGTCCGGCGATACAGAGCTCAAATCCGCTCCCTGTGTTGATCAGCCCTCCCCCGCTTTTCAACAAATTGAGCTTAAAGATGCGGTGTTCTCTTTTCAGCCTGATGATCAGACTGAAACCCCATTCCAAATTGGACCAATAGATCTAAAAATCACTCGAGGAAAAACAATTTTCATCACAGGAGGTAACGGTTCAGGTAAATCAACGTTGCTTCGCGTACTAACTGGACTTTATCCTCTAACTCAGGGTCAAATATTGCTTGATGGTCGAAATGTATCTAGGGAAAATTTACAAGACTATCGAGAATTATTCTCAGCTGTTTTCGGTGACTTCCATCTATCTCGATACCTAGACGGAGTAGATGATAACGCACTCCACGAGACGGATTTCTGGATGAAAACCCTGGAAATACAGGATAAAGTGAGAATCGAAAACAAAGCGTTCTCCACGACCGAATTATCAACAGGTCAGCGCAAACGTTTAGCTTTGGTTGCAACAGTACTTGAACAACGCCCTATTCTTATATTGGATGAGTGGGCAGCAGACCAAGACCCGATCTTTAGGAAAAAATTCTACCGCGAGATTCTACCCATGCTGCGTGACCGGGGATGGACTATAATAGCAGTCACTCACGACAGCCGCTTCTTTGACTCGGCCGATATGCAAATGCACATGGAGGAAGGTAAAATGACGGAGTTTGATCCGGAGCTCTTCCATGATTAAGCGTGTTTTCAAGGTAATTCTCCGTGCCATAGACCGCAGCTGGCTGGAACTGTTTGGACTGGCAGCTGTTGGTCTTCTGCTGTTACTCGTTTTTTGGCCAATGATCGTATACACCGTTCCTGCAGGTCATGCGGGAGTATTGTGGTATCGCTTTTTTGGAGGCACCGTTACCAAGCCTGAAAGGATTCTACGCGAAGGACTGCATATAATCTTTCCGTGGGACAAAATTTTTATCTACGACGCCCGTCTACAGCGTCTAGATGACAGTGTCGTTGGACTAACTGTCGATGGCCTAAGTGTAACTCTGAAATTAGCCGCTAGATTTTCAATTGAAAAAAATTATGCTGGTTATTTGCATCAAGCCCTCGGTGAATCTTACAAAGATACCTTGATTCACCCACAATTGCGCACGACAGCGCTAACATACATTTCAGAGCAGAACGCCGAAGACTTGTACTCAACACGGCGCACCTCAATTCAATCATTTATCGAAAACCATTTGCAAACTGCATTTGCAGGTATCTCCACTAATGTTGCTTTCGAAGAGTCCTATATAAAGCTTGAAGACGTACTAATTGAGGAAATAAAACTACCCGAATTCGTTAAACAGGCCATCGAAGAAAAAGAAAAAGTTCGACATATGAGCGATGCCTATGAATTTCGAATTGAAATGGAACAAAAAGAAAGAAGTCGAAAACGAATAGAAGCAGAGGGTATTCGAAATTTCCAGGAGATAGTGGCTCCTGGGATCACGGACAGTTACCTTAGATGGCGTGGAATTGAGGCGACCTTAAAGCTTGCTCAGTCTGATAATGCAAAGGTCGTGATTATCGGCAACGGGGCAGACGGTTTACCTATCATTTTAAACACAGATAGTTCTCAAAATGCAAAGTTAAACTCTCAAACCCAGCAGATTACCAAAGCCGATAATGACGACACTGACAAAAAATTTGATGATACGGTGGCCGCTGACTTGCCAAAAGAGACCGCTGAGCAATCAAAATAGTAGGAAACTGTTAATTCCTTTAGCATGGCTTATTCAATCGGCAATTTAATTTAGAGTAAGGTTCTTGGATAAGCCTGTACTAGCGTTATTTGAGCAGCGGGCACGAGTTTTAATCAGTCAGCTCACCCTTGCGTAGGGCGCGCCCAATGATATTGCGCTGTATATCGCTTGTTCCTTCGCCGATAACATACACAAGCGCATCTCTGTGATGCATTCCTACCTTATGGTCTCGCATAATGCCGGCCCCTCCCATAATACGAATAGCATTTTCCGTGATACGCAGTGCTGCTTCACTAGCTACTAACTTTATTTTAGATGCCTCCGCATCGGTGATATTTTCCTGATCTACCTTCCAAGCCCCCCAATATACCATCCATCGAGTTGATTCGATATCTGTCGCCATATCTGCTAAACGATGGGCTACAGCTTGATATTCGATAATTGGCTTCCCACGGACTATTCGTGCCTTAGAAAACTGCAAGGCCTCTTCATATGCGCCTCGAGCGAGGCCAAGTACAGAAGCGGATACTCCCACACGATTTTCGCTAAGGCTCTCTAGAATAACTGGATAAGTACCTTCTTTTTCACCAAGAAGGTGACTATCTGGAACAAACAAATCATCAATATGTAAAAGCCCAGTCTCAGATCCTCTTAGACCCTCTTTTTTAAGACTCTCAATAATTAAACCCTGGGCCGGTAAATCAACAATAAAGAGGCTTATAGCATCTGCTGAAATGTCAGGTTTAGTTCGCGCGGCTAGGGTAATAAAATCGGCAATCGGGGCATTAGTGATGTAAAGTTTTGATCCCGTAATTTTCCATCCACCCTTAACCTTCTCTGCCCTTGTTTTCATTGCGCGTATATCAGACCCACCATCAGGCTCTGACAAACCAAAACAAGCTATCTTTTCTCCGGCAGCCGCAGGATTAAAATACTGTTCTCGTTGGGTAGCTGTTCCCACTTTCCATATCGGCCACATACCCAAATGGCTGTGGGCTGAAAAGGCTGCACAATAAGCTTGGCTAACACGTGCAATCTCCTCTCGAATTATGCAGTCGGATATTTTATCCATCCCAACGCCACCATCCGATTCAGGATACCGGGCGGCAAGCATCCCAAGCTCACCCCAACGTCTAAATAATTTTTTGGGAAATGTCTCAGTTTCATCCGACTGTCGGACGTCTGGAGCAGCTTCTTCCTCCATGTGCCGACGCACAGTTTCTCTAAGTGCGATATGCTCTGCTGAAAAATTGAAGTCCATTTAAAGATCACCTAACTGAAATTCACGCACATCGCCCACTCGACCCAGAATCGCAGCTGCTGCTGCACTTGCCGGGCTCATCAGATGAGTTCTTGCCCCTTGCCCCTGACGTCCACGGAAATTGCGATTGGAAGTGGACGCTACATGCTCACCATTACTCGCAAGGTCCCCATTTATGCCCACACACATGGAGCAGCCAGACTCCCTCCATTCAAACCCAGCTTCTAAAAATATGCGGTCAAGGCCCTCTACCTCTGCCTGCCGTTTTACTGGCATAGAGCCAGGAGCAACAATTGCAGGCACTTTTGCTTTTCTTCCTTTTGCAACTGCCGCAGCAGCTCGGAGGTCTTCAATTCGGCCGTTGGTACACGAGCCAATAAATGCTCGGTCGATTGGAATATCAGTAACAGCCATCCCCGCGGTCAGTCCCATGTAGTCCAACGATGATTGAAATTGAGCATTTTTATCTGCATCAGGTTGGTCTTCAGGATTTGGGACTTGAGCAGTTACACCAATGCCCTCTTCTGGGCTTGTACCCCAAGTGACCATTGGTTCTATGTCGTTGGCGTTCAAGACTACTTCACGATCAAAAACTGCTCCAGTTTCAGTTTTTAGATTTCGCCAGAAAGTTTCAGCCATTGCCCACGTTTCTTCAGATGGTGCCCCAGGTCGACCTCTCAGATAAGCAAAGGTTTTTTCATCCGGCGCCACCATTCCACAGCGAGCACCGGCCTCAATAGACATGTTACATACGGTCATTCGCCCCTCCATAGAGAGGCCGCGTATTGCCGAACCAGTATATTCAATAGCTGCACCAGCACCACCCGCAGCCCCTATTTCAGCAATAATAGCCAGGATAACATCCTTAGCATCTACGCTATCTCCAAGAGCTCCATCGACCTCTATACGCAATGTCTCTGGCTTTGCTTGCCATAGAGTTTGGGTCGCAAAAACGTGTGCCACCTCAGACGCACCTATTCCAAAAGCAATCGCGCCCATAGCACCGTGTGTCGATGTATGACTGTCTCCGCATACAATTATAAGGCCTGGCTGAGATAACCCCTGTTCTGGTCCAACAACGTGCACTATCCCGTGACTATCATCCTCAATACCCAGCATCCTTATGCCAAATTGATTGGTGTTCTCGTAAAATTGCGCAACAACAGATTGGATTTCTGGATTGGTGATTGTATCGAGCGATCTTGATGTTGTTGGCACGTAGTGATCGGCCATACCCATTGTGCGTTCGGGGCGACGAACCGACATTTTATTTTGCTTAAGATAATTGAATCCATGAAATGACCCCTCGTGGCAAAAGTGCCAATCAATCGCAAGAAGGGTCTGGCCATCATCCCGCTCAACAATAGTATGAGCATCCCAAATTTTTTGAAAAAGTGTCTTGGCCATTAGTTCAGAATCCAAAAATATCGATAAAACAATAAGTGTATGGACAGACCGGTGCATGTCCAGTTCAAAGCTTAACAGCCGCGTGATTTGAGGTAAGGTCTTACAAAATTTGTAGCTACGAATTGTCGAAATAATTTTTGATTTTCATTCAATCAACAAGCCGCTTCTGATGGCTATAAGCTGCAGATCAGACCCGTTTAATGGGAGACGTGTTATGGATCAGCGCCACATTATAGATCTCACAGGCAAAACAGCGCTCATTACAGGCGGCAGTAGGGGCTTAGGTCGCGAAATTGCGCTCGCCTATGCCGCTGCTGGCGCCGATATCATCGTCACCAGCCGTAAGATACAAAACTGCGAGGTCGTAGCCAAAAAAGTAGAAGCTATGGGGCGAAAAGCGCTGCCGATTGCAGCGCATATTGGTCATTGGGAAGAGTGTGACCGTCTAATTGACAGGGCGTATGGACAATTTTCCAAAATAGATATCCTTGTAAATAATGCGGGGAAGAGTCCTGTTTATAATAAGCTCTCTGATATTAGTGAGAGGCTCTATGACACCGTCCTAGACTTAAACTTAAAAGGCCCTTTTCGATTATCTTCTGTTATTGGAGAACGGATGGCTGACGGCAGTGGAGGGTCAATAATTAATATTTCTAGCTTCGCTGCAATTAGGCCTCGCGCTCACTTTATTACTTATGCAGCAGCTAAGTCCGGTATGAACGCCATGACTGAGGCCATGGCGGAGGCTTTAGGTCCGAAGGTGCGCGTAAACTGCATTATGCCAGGCCCATTCCTTACAGACGTTTCAAAAGCATGGGATATGAAAGCTTTTTCCAAGCGAGCTGATGACCTTATCGCTCTGAAACGTGCAGGAAATCCGGAAGAAATAGTAGGTGCCGCTCTTTATCTTGCTTCTGAGCACGCCAGCTTCACAACAGCTTCTACAATACGAGTGGATGGCGGCAGCCGATAAAATTGCTTCTTTTGTGTAAATCTAAGCTGGAGAATTCTATTTCAAAATGTTTTACCAACCTAATTAAGGCCAACTGCGGCACTCAAAGTAGGGCCAATTTCCGCATTCAGAACTAAGTCAGCATATTGGTCTAACTCAGTAGCCTCACGATTTAAGATGGTTAGTTTGGCGCCGTTCTGCTTAGCCATTAATGGAAACCCCGCCGCTGGATACACAACTAACGAAGATCCAATGGCGATGAACAAATCAGCTGCCAAAGTCAGCTCTTGCGCCCTTTGCATTTGTTCTTCAGGCATGGGCTGTCCAAAAGAAATTGTTGCAGTTTTTACATACTCGCTTCCACATGCTGGGCATTCTGGAAGTGTTTCATCCCTTCTGAAGGGCTCTAGCACATCTTGCAGAGGAATTCGGCAGCTACAGTCGAGGCAAGAACAATAGGTAGAATTACCATGGAGCTCGATGACCTTTTCGTCAGGCACTCCAGATACTTGATGTAACCCATCAATATTTTGGGTGATAACAGCGCTCGCTTTACCCCGTGAAATCAAAGAGGCAATGGCTTTATGCCCTCTGTTAGGCTTAGCAACAGTTATGGTTTTATCTGTTTCAATTTTTCTTCTCCATGTTTCCCGCCGTGACTCGCGGCTAGACATAAAGTCATCAAAGTAGATTGGCTTATATCGATCCCACACACCGCCTGGTGAGCGAAAATCTGGAATTCCAGACTCTGTTGAAACACCTGCACCTGTAAAAATTACAATACGATTGGCCGCCGAAATCAGTTCGCGAAGACGATCAACCTTGGTCATAAATTCTTTGACCTTTCAAAGATTCAAAATTTTGAATGCCGACAGTATGCCACAAACAAATTTAACAACATCAAGACAAAAAATGGCGATGATCTTTTGCTATAACTATGGCGCAAACAAAAACGCGTGTTTAGCTTAAAGATTGAACAAATGGAGTTTTCAGCATGCAAGACTGGTCCGATGCAGATGGCAATTTGAAAGGCGTCGTCGTGGAAGGTGTTTTAACCATCACTCTGAATCGGCCAGATGCACTAAATGCGGTGACTGGAAATATGCTGCAGGCATTATTTAACCGGGTAAGTGAAGCTGCTGCAGATGACGATATCGGCTCAATAATTCTTACGGGAGCTGGGCGTGGGTTTTGTGCCGGAGGAGATGTAAAAAATATGTCCAAAGGGTCCGAGCGGGCGGACACTATGGAAGGACGTTTAGAGCCTCTACGCCGCAAAATGGAAGTATCACGGCTTCTTCACGATATTCCTAAGCCAACCATTGCAATGCTCAGAGGACCAGCAGCCGGCGCTGGTTTATCGCTTGCCTTGGCCTGCGATATGCGGTTTGCAGACCCATCTGCCCGAATTATCACAGCGTTTGCGCGGGTCGGTTTGTCTGGTGATTTTGGTGGATCATGGTTCCTTACCCGCTTAGTTGGCCCTGCAAAAGCTAAAGAACTCTACTTGAGCTCGCCCTCTGTTGAGTCCGAAGAGGCAATGAGGTTGGGGATATTGAATCGCATTTTTGAAGCTGATGCTCTCGCCGAGGAAACACAACAATTTGCAGCTCAACTAGCGGCTGGTCCCCGCATTGCATTGGCCCACATGAAGCGGAACCTCAATGCTGCTGAAACTGGCGACCTAGGAACTCTGCTCGATCTTGAAGCTATTCATCATGCCCGCTGTGGAATGACTGAAGACCATCTTGAAGCAGCAAAAGCATTTGTTGAAAAGCGCAAACCCATATTTAAAGGTCGCTAATCACAAATGCTGAGGCTACGCCAAATTTGTCTTGTTGCAAAAGACCTCAATCCAATTGTGAAGGAACTCAATGATGTTCTGGGTTTAGAGGAATGTTTTCGTGACCCTGTTGTGGCTAAGTATGGCCTAGAGAATGTTTTAACTCCAATTGGTCGAAATTTTCTTGAGATAGTCGCACCAATTGAGCCGGGCACAGCAGCCGCCCGCTATCTTGAAAGGCGCAATGGGGATGGTGGATATATCGTTATCCTTCAATGCGATGACACCAGTCGTCGCCGAAACTTATACTCAAAGCTAGGCATTCGAATTGCTAACTCTATGGATTATGGAGATTTTATTGGAACTCAACTTCACCCAAAGGACACGGGGGGATGCATGTTAGAAGTCGACTGGCAAGACGGCGACATAGTAGATGGGCCATGGCATCCTGCTGGACCAACATGGGAAGAAGCAATTAACACTGCCCCCGTAATCGCGATGAAGGGCGCAATTTTGCAAACAAGCAACCCATGTGGATTAGCTCAGCAATGGGGACAAATCTTAGATCGAGAAATTGTCCAAACTGCCAAAGGGTTCGGCATTGAACTGGACAACGCTCTTTTAGAATTTGTGCCTCCAATAGATGACAGAGGTGACGGTATGGTCGGGATTAACCTCGAAGTTAGCAACATAGACTATATTCAGGAGACGGCATCGAAGATTGGGTTGCCCATAACAAAAGATAGCGTCACAATCTGCGGCACACATTTTTATCTCAGCAAAAATAATGGATGTACTTCATGAGCGCTGGCAAACGCCTGCCTGGCACCCCAGAACCAATGCATATCTGGAAGGGTGCTGATGGACTTGAAATTGCAGGTGATGC
>Ga0255770_10001318_pt1 | contig 22927 bp, 26 predicted proteins | sample 071ome_22_FD_179968 | JGI IMG/M metagenome (GOLD analysis project Ga0255770, IMG submission 179968) | Coastal salt marsh microbial communities from the Groves Creek Marsh, Skidaway Island, Georgia - 071404AT metaG (version 2) | ecosystem: Environmental > Aquatic > Marine > Intertidal zone >...
GGCCTCCTATTATCTGACACAGGCAAATGTTCCCAGATCGTTGGGTGTTTTTGATTTGGAAGCTATTTTTAAAGAAACCACCCTTCGACATTCAACACATCTCAGTGTTGCGGCAGCTTTGGAAAGTGCTAAACACCATGCTGAAAAACAGGATCTGATTTTGATTACGGGAAGCACCTTTGTGGTTGCCGAAATCCTATAAAGCTGTGGGTTTGGAAGCCCACCAATAAACAGTAGGTCAACCGGCCAATGGAAGTTTTTTTTATAGAAATTCTACTCCCCTTTGATTCGTCAAAAAAATTAGATTAATTTATGAGATATTTAATCGAGTAGTCCTATATTTGCCCTCGCAAAGAATTTAAAGTTTACAGTTGCTTTTAAAATTCTTTGTTCCTAACTACGGGCGCGTAGCTCAGTTGGTTCAGAGCACCTGGTTTACACCCAGGGGGTCAGGGGTTCGAATCCCTTCGCGCCCACAGCAAGACAAATCCTGATGCTTATTCATCAGGATTTTTTTTTGAATTATTTTAAGGTAGTTGAAAAAGATCCTCGACCGTACAGTTGAGGGTTTTTGCAATCTTTAGGGCCAAAACGGTTGATGGGACGTACATGCCGTTTTCGATTGCGTTAATGCTTTTTCTGGAGACCTCGGCATGTTCTGAAAGCTCTTGTTGTGTTAGACCTGCAGATTTACGAAAGGCTTCAAGTTGGTTTAATAGTTTTTTGTGGTCTTTTCCCAAAACTACCTTTTTTCAAATTTTTCGACTGCGTCTGTCAACTCTTTGCCGGTGTTGGGGTATAGGTAACCAGCAATCAGCGTACCAATGCCTATGGTACCGACCAATAATCCGATGCCTTCAAATACGATTCCTAGCCAAACATAGCCGAATAAGTAGAGGCCGAGGCCTACAAAAAATGTAATTACCCCATTTCTTCGATAGTCTATGGGCTCTTTTTTGCGGGCGTCGAAAATGGCAATAAGCTCGTCAATTTTTGAGGCATCGTCTAAATGCTTCGAGATTTCGATTGCAGCTTCGCGCTTGCCTTTATTTTCATGATACTGCCATATGAATACGGCAATCGGGATTATAACTCCAGTGGCCATTCCGAAAAGGGGGATTAAAATTTCCATGATTTTCTTGTTTAATTGTAACGCAAACGTAACAATTTTTTTCAATATGACACGTAAAGGTTACAAAATAATGTAAAAATCTTTTAAGAAATAAAAAGCCCGAACATGGTTCGGGCTTTTGCAAAACAAAAATTATTTTTATTTAGGCGGTATGGAACAGCTTGTCCATTTTTTCTTTTTCTTCATCTGCCAATTGGGCATCTACAAGAATTCTACCACTGTGTTCATCGGTGATGATTTTGGCGCGTGAAGCGATTTCCATTTGCGTTTGTGGCGGAATCGTAAAATACGATCCACCTGAGGCCCCACGATCTACAGCTACAACAGCGAGACCATTTTTTACATTTCCACGGATGCGTTTGTAGGCATCGATCAAATGTTTTTCGATATTTTTTTCGAACTCTTCAGATTTTTTAAGAAGGGCTTCTTCTTCTTTTTGTGTTTCAGATAAGATATCGTTGAGTTCTTTCTTTTTGCTGTCTAGGTGTGCTTGACGGCCCGCAATCTTTTCTTGAAGTTCTTCGATGGTCAGGTTGGTCTGTTCTATTTTGGCTTGAAACTCTTTGATGCGCTTTTCAGAAAGTTGAATTTCTAACTCTTGGTACTCTTGTTCTTTCACAATAGAGTTATACTCTCGGTTATTTCGAACATTTTTGAGATTGGCTTCATACTTTTTTGCAGTTTCTTTAGCCACTTCAATGTTGTTTTTCAACGTTTTTATTTGCGTGTTGTGTTCGCTGATTTCGTCAGTAAACTTTTCCAAGCGCTTATTGAGTCCTTCAACTTCGTTTTCGAGGTCTTCAACCTCAAGAGGGAGTTCTCCACGTACGTTTCTAATTTCGTCAATACGTGTATCGATCAATTGTAAATCGTAGAGTGCTCGAAGTTTTTCTTCTACTGTTATTTCTTTTTTCTTGGCCATAGTTAGAAATAGTTAACTGGATTTGTTGATTGCGCTAAAGCGAACGCAAAATTAGGTATTTTTTTGTTAAGAAAATCAAGGATCAAATTTTTTGTAAACTGCTCACTTTCATAATGTCCTATATCGACCAATAAGAAGGTGGTGTCGCCTTGGAAAAAGTCGTGATATTTAAGGTCTGCCGTCACATAGGCGTCAGCTCCTTGGGCTTTGGCTTGTGCGATAGCAAAGCTGCCCGAGCCACCTAAAACGGCCACTTTTTTTATATTTTTTTTCGGCAAGCGCGAGTGTCTCAAAGGTCCCGTAAGCATTTTTTGATGGACAAAGGCAAGAAAATCTTCTGGAGTTAGAGGAGCTTCTAGTTGGCCGACCATTCCCATACCAATTTTTTGATTGACATTGTCTAGAGGCGTGATCTCATAGGCAATTTCTTCGTACGGATGGGAGGCAAATAGGGCTTTAAGGACATCTGCTTCCAAGTGTTTCTTATAGACCAAATGGAGTTGTACTTCGCTAACTTTTTCATCTTGACCTGCTTTACCTAGGGTGGGGTTGCTGCTTTGATCGCCCCGAAATGCACCCGTACCCGTATTGCTAAAACTACATCGATCATAGCTGCCGATTTGTCCAGCACCCGCTGCATGCAGGGATTCTAAAAGTGTTTCTGCGTGCTGCTGTGGCACATAGGTTGTGAGTTTTTTTATGGTGTTTTTTTTGGGAAGCAACAGTTGCCGATTTTTTAAGCCCAATTGTCGGGCAATACCAAAACTAACCCCCTCGATGTGATTGTCAAGTGCCGTGTGAAGCGCATAGATGCAGATGTCATTTTTAATTGCTTCGAGGACGGTTTGCTCGACATAATCACTGCCAGTTAGGCGCTTTAGCCCTTTGAATATAATAGGATGAAAGCTTATAATCAGGTTGCAGTTTTTGGATTTTGCTTCTAAAATTGTTTCAGGAAGGGTATCGAGTGTGATCAATGCCCCAGTACATTTTTGGTGTGCATTGCCAACCAGCAAGCCCGTATTGTCAAAATCCTCGGCATAGGCTTTTGGGGCCCAAGCTTCGAGTATGTTAAGTATTTCTTGAATTTTCATTAATTGGTCAATGATTACAAATATAATATTATCTTTTTGGGCATGAAAAAGCGCTTGTGGTTCTTGGCTCCTTTTGCAGGGCTTTATGCACTAGTGATGGAAATTCGCAATCGGTTGTTTGACCTGGGGATTTTTAGTGCATTGATCCCTCCTACATCAAGTATAGGCGTGGGCAATTTGTCTGTAGGGGGAACGGGCAAATCTGTGGTTGTTGATTATCTGATTGCCCAGTTGAAAACCTCTCACAATTTGGGCGTAATCAGCCGGGGGTATGGCCGTAAAACACGTGGCTATTTGATTGCGAATCCTAAAAGCACTGCCGATCAAATTGGGGACGAACCTTTTCAATTTTTACAAAAACATCCCACAATACGACTGGTTGTTTCTGAAAGCCGCAGTTTGGCAGTTCAAAATTTAGGGGTTTCGGATCCGGGGCTCACGCGGCTTATTTTTGATGATTGCTTGCAACATCGTTGGATAAAACCTCAAAAAATGATTTTGACAACCACGTATCAAAATCCTTATTTTTTGGATTTTGTGCTTCCTGTTGGGCGCCTTCGTGAGTTGCAAAAAGGCTGTCGGCGTGCCGATGTGATTTTGGTCACCAAATGCCCCGAAAACCTATCGCCAGAAGTGCAAAACGATTTTGCCAAGCGACTGCAGCTACAACCCCATCAAAAACTATTTTTCTGTACCATCAAATACGCAACATTTTGCCATGGAAAAAAGCGAATGCTAAAGGTGCAGGATCTCAAGTTGCAAGACATTCTATTGATTACAGGTATTGCTAACCCCCAATCACTTTTGGATCAGTTAGCGCAATTAAACCTCATTTTTACACACCTTTCTTTTCCCGATCATCACGAGTTTACGGCCGCGGATATTCAAAAAATCGAAACTACGGCTGCGCAAAAAATTGTGTTGACTACCGAAAAAGACTACGGCCGTTTGGCACCCAAACTCTCCAATATCGACCACTTATATTATTGGCCTATTGACTTGGGTTTTGTGACAGAAGCACAACAAAAAGCATTTAACGGCTGGCTAAACACCTAGATTATTGGATGTGTTTATGGGCTTTATAGCTTGATCTTACAAGGGGGCCACTTTCTACGTGTCTAAACCCAAGGTCTTTGGCAAAGGCTTCGTAGCGACCAAATTCTTCTGGGTTTACAAATCGTGAAACCGGTAGGTGTTTTTTGGTGGGTTGCAAATATTGTCCAATTGTGACTACATCGACATTGGATTTACGAAGGTCGTGGAGGCTTTCGAATACTTCTTCTTCAGTTTCACCAAGACCGAGCATGATTCCAGATTTTGTACGGTGAATGCCTTGCGCTTTTAGGTAGCGAAGTACTTCGAGGCTTTGGTCGTATTTTGCTTGGATTCTAACTTGGCGGGTCAGTCTTCTTACGGTTTCGATATTGTGCGAAACAACCTCTGGAGCAACGGCTATAATCCGATCTAAATTGGTTGTGTTTCCTTGAAAATCGGGGATTAAGGTTTCTAGAGTGGTTTGTGGGTTGAGCCGTCGGATGGCGAGTATGGTTTCTGCCCAAATGATGGATCCCATATCTTTGAGATCATCTCGGTCAACAGAGGTGATCACGGCATGTTTGATGTTCATCAATTTGATGGAACGGGCTACTTTTTCGGGTTCTGCCCAATCTACGGTATCAGGTCGCCCTGTTTTTACACCACAAAATCCACATGAACGGGTGCAGATATTACCCAAAATCATAAAGGTGGCCGTTCCTTCTCCCCAACATTCGCCCATATTGGGGCAACTGCCCGAGGTGCATATGGTGTGTAATTTGTACTTGTCCACAAGACCCCTAAGCTCGGTATATTTTTTCCCAGTAGGAAGCTTTACTCGAATCCATTCGGGTTTGCCAATTTTTGATTTTTTTTCTGCTACAACTGCCACGCGTTCCATTTTTTTTCAAAGATACTAAGTTCCGCTAAAATAGACTGACCAAATACCCAAGGGTAAATCCAGAGAGTAACAAAAGACTCACGATGCTTAATAGGCGTAATCCTTTTTTGGGTTGGTCTTTTTGGGGCATATGCTGGCTGATGACTAAGCGATAATTTAAGAACGCATATAGCGGTGCTGTAATAAAGGATAAGACCGTCGCTATCTGAACCAATAGGCCCATTTCTGATAGTAAAAAAAAGAAGATTAGCGATGTTCCCAAAGCCAAAGCGATGATCCAATGCAAATAGTGGTCTTTATCGTGTTTAAACAAGAGTTGTGTTGTCCGCGACATGGAGCGTGGAGAAGCGTCTAAAGTCGTAATGGTAGTCGAAAACATAGTTGTAAATGCCGCGATGGCAATAAGACCATAGGCTCCTTGCCCAAGATTGGTGGTATAAAGATCGATGAGTTGCCCAGCAAATACAGCACCTTGACTCGAAAAACTTGCCCCCGAACCATACATGACCAATGCGCCTAAACCGATAAAACACAAGCCCAGGACTACAGTAGCGATATAACCAACATTGAAATCAAAGATGGCACCCTTGAGATCCAGGGTTTTTCCTAGGGCTTTCTTTTTTTCTAAAGACCAAATCGAATGCCAAATTGAAATGTCCAACGGCGCAGGCATCCAACCCATAAAAGCAATCAAAAACAACATGCCCGACCCTTTGGGAAATACTTGAGTTATCGGCACTGCTTGCTCAGAATTTGAAAAGGCAATCAAGACGGCCAAAATGCTGCTTAGCGCAAGCGTAAGTATGATGATTTTGATAAATCGGTCTAAGAGGTGGTATTTGCCAATCAACAAAATGGCAAAACATATTGCAGTTAGAATGATGCTCCAATTGACCGCATTGGTCATGCCAAAAAGTTCGGTTGCAATTCCTGCAGTTACCACGGTAACGGCGGTTTGGATGGTAAACATGGTGGCAAAATTTAATATAAAATAGCCCCATAGATATCCTTTTCCCAATCGGTAATAGCCATCTAAAAGACTTTCTCCAGTTGCCAACGCATAACGTGGTCCATATTGGAAAAAGGGGTATTTAAAGAGATTGACAAGCAACAGGGCCCAAAGTAGCCCCCATCCAAAGTCGGCCCCTGCGCGGGTTGATTGTACCAAGTGCGAAACGCCAATGGCAGCTCCTGCAAACAAGAGGCCTGGGCCAAGTTTACGTAGTGTTGTAATCATTAAAATTAATGTGTTCTGCGAGCACTTTTTTGGCCCGCAATAGTTTAACTTTTATAGTATTTATCGGTTGATCCAGCGCAATGCTCAGTTCTTTATAACTGTGTTCTTCAAAAAACCGCAATTGGATCAGCTTGCGGTATTCGGGTTTTAAAATTTTTAGGGCTTTTAGAACCTGCTCTAGGCTTTGAGAAGCAATCATCAACTCTTCTGGGGAAGGGGTCGTAGTACTGATGGTTTCTGTCGCTTCCTCTTTGGCTGTGGGACCTGTTAGGCGTCTTTGACTTTTACGGATTTGATCAATTTGAAGGTTTTTTGAAATGGTGAGCAGCCAAGTGCTAAACGCATATTCTGGATTATAGGTATCGATTTTATCAAACGCTTTTGCCAGGGTTTGGATGCTCAATTCTTCTGCGGTATGGTCGTTTTTGGTGTTTTTGAGTTGAAAATTGAAAACCAAAGACCAATAATGATCAAACAGGGCATTAAATGCTTTTTGATCGTTATTTTGAGCCGCGACAATGATCTCATGCAACACTTCTGTAGCCATTCCAATTGGATTCTAACCGAAAACTACAAAATTAATTTAGATGTTGGGCAGTGTTACGACACTCTTGTTCTTCAGGCATTTTGCCGCACAACCCACATGGTTTGTTGTCTTTATTGAGAAACGGGCTTTGACTGGCGCAGGTCCCTGCAAATTTTCCATCTTTTTTGGTCCATATTTTTATAGCAATCCCTGCAAAGGCCAATCCCAAAAGTCCAAAAGTGAGTAGAAATAATTTCATGCTCCAAAAGTACACAATTATAAAGGATTTAAAAGGAGCGAAACACCCTGAAAATTGTAGGACATATATTACAATTTTCAATTTGATCAATGGCCATAAAAAAATAGGGATTACCAAAATCCACTTCAATAAAACCAATTATTACTCTAATTACTACAACACACAAATAGGACTGCATATTTGTTTTGCATTCGTTTTTAAAGCGCGATACCTCATTGTACAATCTTATATTTTTGCTAATGAAGCCAACAGTACAAAAAAAATCCATTCTCAATGTTTCCCTTACTCCTAAGGAGTTTTCAGTACTCCAAGCAACGGCCATGGGCTTTGGAGCTGCTGCAATCCAAGAGTTATGGGATTTGAGTGATGATGATTATCGCATAACATGTTCGAGTCTTTTTGCCAAAATGGGCGTCAAAGACTTAGATGAAGACCTGAGCAAAGAGTCCAAATCCTTTTTGATGCGTCATGTGTATCGGGTTCAAAAATTGTCAACCAAATTTTATGAGTTTCGACTGGCCTACAACAATCAGTTGGGAAACAATGATTTCCCAAACTACATACGGATTAATAATTTTGGAAAACGAAAAACAGGATGGTTTAGTTATCATCCACAAAAAATAGAAGTCAGTCTCAGTGGACAAATACGCCGAGCTGCAATACCGACATTGTCAACCCAAAAACCCCAAACTTCCATGAGCTAAACTTCCTTTTCTAAAATCGATTATCGGCTATCGCAACAGGCGAAGTCGAAAACGATACACAACGTTTTCATTAAATAAATATAGTGTTGTGGTTTGATTGCAATTGAAAAGGAAGTGGCTTGGAAGTGTTTACAAAAGCGCGGCGCTGTTTTTCCAAACAATATTTAGATAAAGCCCCATATATACCAGTGCAACGGTAAATTTTAGGAATACGCCGGTCAAAAACCCAATTATGGACCCTAAAGCCGCACGCAAAGCAGTCTTTTTGTTTTGAGGATCTTGCACCAGCTCTCCGATGTAGGCCCCTACAAAGGGGCCAATTAGTACTCCAAAAGGTCCTAAAAACAACAAACCAATCAGTACCCCAATTGTAGCACCTAACATGCCTTTTTTACTCCCACCAAATTTTTTGGTACCCAAAATGGGAATGATGTAATCCAACACAAATATCCCCAGCGCAATGACAAATGTAATCACCAAAAAGGAGGTGTTTTCTTCTATGGCTTCTGTTTTGTGCAATAAAAAAAGACCAACCCAGCTCGTAAGAGGACCTGGTAAAATAGGCAAAAAACTGCCGGCCAATCCAAGTAGAATAAACAAAAAACTTAAACTAAATAACAAGATTTCCATAGTTTGACAGATAGGGGATGCGCACCTAAGTGCATCGAGATTAATAAAAGGTTTTCTTAAAAAGTTGTAACTTTAAACATCAAATATACATAATGATGATGAGACCTTTTGCCCCTGTTTTTTGGAGTCTAGTACTCCTACTTTTTTCTGGTTGTGAATATTTCGAAACTAAGGTGCCCGCTTCCGAGATTCAAAAAGCGACACAATGGTCTGCCAAAGACCAATTTCCTTCTTTTACCGAATGCGAAGATTTGGAAATTAGTTCCCAACAAACCTGTTTTCTATCCGTTTTAAGTGATGCAATAACCAATTATTTGGAATTCAAAGGATTGGTGGCAGATGCTCCCACGCAAGGAAATTTAACACTCCAACTATTGGTTGACAAAGCAGGACATATTTCACTCCTCAAAATCGATGACCCCGATGATTTATCTTCTAAAATTGCAGATCTGACCCCGGCCATTAATCAGGCTGTCGCGCAATTGCCGCAAGCTTTGCCGGCAACCAAAACCAATGTGGGGACTTTTGTTAATATAACCATAGAACTCCCAATACAAATCGAGGCAATAACAAAATGAATGATCAAACAACACGGATTATCCTTGGTATAGACCCGGGTACGACCATAATGGGTTTTGGATTGATACGTGTTTGTGGACAGCAAATGGAATTGATGCAACTTCACGAGCTACAGCTCAAAAAATATACTAACCATTACCTCAAGTTGAAGCATATCTTTCAAAGAACCATTGAACTGATCGACAATTATCATCCCGACGAAATTGCTATTGAAGCCCCTTTTTTTGGTAAAAACGTGCAATCGATGTTAAAACTTGGGCGCGCTCAAGGAGTGGCTATGGCGGCCGGCTTGAGCCGTGAAGTTCCAATAACAGAATATTCGCCAAAAAAAATAAAAATGGCCATTACGGGTAATGGAAATGCGAGCAAAGAGCAGGTGGCAAAGATGTTGCAGCAATTGCTCAAAATCAAAACACTCCCCAAAAACCTCGATGCTACAGATGGTCTTGCCGCAGCAGTTTGTCATTTTTATAATTCGGGAAAAGCAACCACCGAGAAAACCTATTCGGGTTGGGCCTCTTTTGTTCGTCAAAACCAGGATAAAGCCAGCTAAAGGCTGGTAAAGTATATAAAATAAAGTACCTTTATGAGTGAACTCAAAATTACTTACTCATGAAAAAGATTTCTTGTACCTGTTCTTGCACGTCTTGTCAAAATGGAAGCTGCACCTCCTGCACCTGTCAAAATTGCCATTGCGAAGGTTGCCAATGCCATTAAATTCGGTTAATTTGGTGGCTGTCTAAACCCGCTTATGGCAAGTCTATATCTTCATTTTCCTTTTTGTAAACAGGCGTGTCATTATTGCAATTTTCATTTTAGTACGGGACTTAAAAATAAGACCGCCCTTATATCCGCGCTTAAAAAAGAACTTGTGCTTCGCAAAAGCGAAGTAAAAACCCCGCTTCAAAGTATCTACTTTGGAGGCGGCTCACCCTCTCTATTGTCCCTATCGGAATTGGAAGAAATCATCGGTTTGATTTACATACATTACCGGGTTTTGGATGGCGCAGAGTGTACGTTGGAGTTGAATCCCGATGATGGTCACCCCGAATACCTTAAAGGTGTTTATAACCTGGGAATCAACAGGTTAAGTATAGGAGTCCAATCTTTTCTAGACCGGGATTTGAAGTTGATGAACCGTGCGCACGGGGCCACAGATTCTCTACGGATATTGGATGAGGTTTCTAAAATATTCGATAATTATTCCGTAGACCTTATCTATGGTATGCCCGGTAGTTCACTTGTTGAGTGGCAAAAAACTTTAGATCGGGTACTAGCGTTTCAACCCCCTCATATATCGGCCTATGCGCTTACGGTAGAGCCCAAAACAGTTCTCCACCGATGGGTACAAACGGATCAAATTCAATTATTAGACGACGAACAGGTGCAGCAACAATATGACCATTTGGTGCAGCGCTTAGAAAGTGAGGGCTACCACAATTATGAGTTTTCTAATTTTGGAAAACAAGGGTTTTATGCCGTCAACAACAGCAACTATTGGAAAGGGCTGCCTTATATCGGAATTGGCCCCTCAGCCCACTCATATGATGGCGCTTCACAACGGTCGTGGAATGTTGCCAACAATGTAAAGTACATACAAGCACTCGAAAAAAATCGATTGCCTTTAGAAAATGAAACCTTAACCCCAAAAGATCGGTATAACGAATATATTATGATTGGTTTGCGCACCGAATGGGGCGTTTCTAAAGGCTTTATCGAAACACAATTTGGGCCAATTTATGCTCGTTATTTGGAGGAACAAGCCGAAAAACAGATTGCCGCAAACTACCTCTATTGGGATGGCGATATACTCAGAATTCCGGTTAAAGCTCGGTTTTTATCTGACGGCATCGCCGCCGAATTGTTTATGCTTCACCTTGCTTAAAAAGTGCTGCAAAGTGTTTGTAAAAGAGTGGAATGGTTTCGATACCTTTAAAAAAATTGACCAAGCCATAATTTTCATTAGGGGAGTGAATCGCATCACTATCCAAGCCAAAGCCCATTAGAATGGTTTTGATCCCCAACACTTCTTCGAACATCGGTACAATGGGGATACTTCCTCCGTCTCTAAGGGCGACTGGAGCTACTCCAAAGCTTTCTTCATAGGCTTTGTAGGCCGCCTGATACCCCATGCTGTTAAGTGGGGTGACGTAAGGTTTGCCTCCGTGGTGGGTTTTTACAGAAACGATTACCCCTTTGGGGGCAATCATCTTAAAATGGTTTTCAAAAAGTGTACTGATTGCTACCCAATCTTGGTTGGGCACCAATCGCATGGATATTTTGGCGTGTGCTTTGCTGGCGATCACCGTTTTGGAACCTTCTCCGGTATAGCCCCCCCAGATGCCATTGACGTCGAGGGTAGGGCGGAGGGATTTGCGTTCTAAGGTCGTATACCCGGATTCGCCCATCAGCGCATCGAGATCCAAAGCTTTTTTAAAGGCCGTATCATCGATTGGTGCCTGTTCGATGGTTTTGCGTTCTTCGGGAGTATATTCGACCACAGCATCATAAAACCCGGGAATAGTAATGCGTCTCTGGTCATCGTGCAATGACGAGATCATATCACATAAAATATTGATCGGATTGGCAACTGTACCGCCATACAAACCGGAGTGCAGATCGCGATTGGGCCCTGTGACGGTCACTTCCATATAGCTCATTCCTCGGAGTCCGGTTGTAATTGCAGGAGCATTGATATTGCCAATACCCGTGTCGGAAATCAAAATAACATCTGCACGCAGTTGGTCTTTATTTTCTTTTACAAATTGTTCCAAATGATCGCTGCCCACTTCTTCTTCGCCTTCGATCATAAACTTGACATTACAGGCCAGAGTGTTATGGGCTATCATGTTTTCGAGGGCTTTGATGTGCATAAAAAACTGCCCCTTGTCATCGCAAGCGCCACGCGCAAAGATCGCTCCATGGGGGTGAATCTCTGTTGTTTTGATTACGGGTTCAAAAGGGGGGCTGTCCCACAATTCGATGGGATCTGGTGGTTGCACATCATAGTGGCCATAAACCAAAACGGTGGGTAGGCTGGGATCGATGATTTTTTCGCCATAGACAATTGGATGCCCCGCTGTGGGAATTACTTTAGTCCCTTCACAACCTGCCGATGCCAATGCGGCACATACCCAATCGGCAGCTTCTGCAACCGCTACTTTGTAGTTGGAGTCTGCACTGATGGAGGGGATTTTTAGTAAGGCAATCAGTTCATCGAGTTGCTGTTGTTGTTGTGTGGTCAGCGTCATCATAGGTTGTGGTTTTTGCGTCCCTAAAAATAACAAATTCACCGGCATCTAATTCTAAAAGAGTTCTTAGAATAGGAAAAACTTATTTATATTTGCCCCACCAATAAATCTGCGGGTGTGGTGAAATTGGTAGACACGCTAGACTTAGGATCTAGTGCTTCACGGCGTGGGGGTTCGAGTCCCTTCACCCGCACCTCAAAAACCCTTACCATTTGGTAAGGGTTTTTTTATGGGTTTAAGTTTTGTTTTCGTCTCGAAATGATTAAATCGATCTATGATTTATCGGGTTGCTCCAGGGCCTTTGACAAAACGCCCGGAGAATGCTCCGGTATGCGCACCATTTTCCAATACCGGTATGCCATTGACCAATACGTGATTTACTCCAGTTGCATATTGAAGGGGAGCATCAAAAGTAGCGTGGTCATCAACGGTTTCGGGATTAAAAATGACGATATCAGCAAAGTTGCCCGTCTGTAGGGTACCGCGTTTTGTGAGGCCCAGATTGGCAGCAGGCAGGCCACTGAGTTTGTGGACGGCTTGTTCTAAGGTAAGCAGCTTTTCGTCTCGGCTAAACTTGCCCAATACACGAATAAAACTTCCAAAAGCACGCGGATGAGTTCTAAAGTCTTTGGTGATGTCCGAGTAGGACCCCGCATCAGAACAAAAGGAGACCCAGGGGAGTTGCACTTTTTTTCGGATGTTTTCTTCTGACATACTAAAATAAATGCATTGGATGCGACTATCGTCTTCTATGATCATATCGATGATGGCTTCGGCCGGTTTTTGCTTGCGCATTTGAGCGGCTTCTTCAATGGTTTTACCACGGTATTTTTCGGCCATGGCCTCAGTATTAAAACCGACCATCAATATGCCCGAGGGGGGCTGTTGGTTCAGTTCTTTTTCGATGTCTTTAATAAGGCGTTTTCGTACTTTGGGGTCTTTCATACGTTCAATCCATGCGCGGTGTCCGCCCTCCTGCACCCAAGTGGGAATGACACCGGTCAAGCCCGTTGAACTGGCATTGTAGGTGTACATATCGGCAGTAATCGGAAGCCCTTCTTTACGTGCCGCCTCTACCCGTGCGATGATACTGTCCAAAAGGTGCCAGTTGGGTTTTCGAGAGGCCTTGAGGTGATAAATTTCTGCAGGCACCCCAGCTTCTTTTGAGATGGTGATGAGTTCCTCCAGCGCGGCCAGTACCTTATCGTCTTCATTGCGCATATGGGAGATGTATTTGCCTTGATAAGCGGCTGCGACTTTGTTGAGCAAAATAAGTTCTTTGGTATCGGCATAGTCACCTGGAGCATAGATTAAAGATGAGCCAATGCCCATTGCGCCTTCTTGCATGGCTTCAGCCACAATAGCTTCCATTTGTTTTTGTTCTTCAGTAGTGGCTTTGCGATTGGCATAACCTACCGTTTGGATACGTACCGATGCGGCGCCTAAATATGAGGCAATATTGGTTGAAACTCCATTTTGTTCCAGGGCTTTCATAGCTTCGCCAAAACCGACATAATCCCCATCAGCAGTACTGCCTCTGGGTCCTGGTGAGGTTCCCTCTCCAAAAACTTCAAGGGTTACCCCTTGTTTTAAGTCACTCAAGGATCGCCCGTCTTCCATCAGACTGCTATACCCCCAACTAAGCATATTGATAAAACCAGGACTGACGGCCATGCCTTGGGCATCGATGGTTTTGGTTGCTTTAAAGGGTTTTGCAGGTCCAATATACGCTATAGTATCTGCGTTGATGGCGATAACTCCTGCTTGAGCGGGAGCGCCCGTTCCGTCATAGAGTTGTCCATTGACAATAAGCAAATCACATTGGGGGGCAGTACAAGCACCTAAAAAGAGTGCACCGAGTAGCATAATTATTTTTCTCATAACCAATAGATAGTATCTACAAGGTACAAAAAGAATGGATATACAAACCGTTATTCTTTGGGCCAGCCGACCGAAAAATACTCTAGAAGTTGATCGCCCTTGGCGACAATCCAATAGGCTTCGAGATCACTATGCTGCGCGATGAGCTGTTGCCCTTGCTCCAGGGGCATTACCATCAGCGCTGTGGCCCAGGCATCGGCAGTCATGCAATCGGGGGCAAGGACCGATGCGCTTAAGATTGAAGATTGTACCGGTAGGCCCAATATGGGGTTGATACTGTGCACATATTTTTCCCCAGTTCGGGGGTCAATTCGAAATTTGCGGTAGTTGCCCGATGTAGCCAAGGATTGGTTGGATAGGGGTAGGCTTCGGATCAGGTTGCGCCCTTGCTCTTGATTGGGATGATCGATGGCAATACGCCAGGTTTTTTGTGTAGTAGGATTTTGGCCTTTGGCTCGAAGTTCTCCACCAACTTCAATCAAATAATTGTTGATTTGCTGGCTTTCAAAATACCGACCGATCATATCAATGGTATAGCCTTTGGCCAAAGCGTTGAAGTCCAAATAGGTGCGGAGGTCTTTTTTGATTAGATTTCCTTTAGGGGTTAGTTCAAGGTTTTGCCAGCCTGTAAAGTCCAAGAGGCTGTCAATCTGCGCTTGGGACAAATTTGCAAATCCTGCTTCGGGGCCAAACCCATAAGCATTAACCAAACTGCCTACCGTTGGGTCAAACAACCCGTCAGTGGCTTCCCATACTTCCGTAGCTTTATCAAAGACCGCTCTAAAGTGCTCATCGACGATGACATCTGTCATGCCTTGATTGATTTTTGAAATGTCAGATTGGGGGATGTATGTTGACATGGACTTATTGGCGATATAGAACAACGAGTCGAGTTTTGCTTCAATCGCTTCAGCCGTCCAGTGCTGGCTTTCTACTTTGATCGAATAGCTGGTACCCAAAGCAAATCCCTGAGTGACGACTACAGTTGACGGTTGAGTACAACCAAAAATTAGGAGTAGTGAAAGACTAATTAATTTCTTGCAATCCATCATAATTAATTACATAAGGCGCCTTTTTGTCCAGAGGCAGGGTGTAGTCGTCAGCGTGTGCAAAGCCAACTCCAGCAAAGTAGGTGCGGGCGTTGTAATTTGAGGCATGGTTTTTGACTTTTTGGAGCAATACCGCGTCATAGATTTTGGGGTTTTGGGGATAACAACAGCCTTTGACTACGACAAAATGGAGTTTTTTGTCTTTTAGACAAACAAACTGTGGGTCTTTTTTGGGTTTCGAATTTACTGCCAAAAATTCGAAACCTGCAGCTTCTAAGGCTTCTCCAACCACATTCATGGCGAGCTGATGTATTTCTTTTTCTGTGAGCATAAAAAAACCTCGGAATAAACTCCGAGGTTGTAAATTTAATATTATCCTCCAAAGTCGTCAAAACGAACATTTTCTGGTGGAATACCAAAATCGTCGGCCATTTTTTCGACGGCTTGATTCATCAATGGGGGTCCACAGAAATAGACTTCGATATCTTCGGGGTTTTCGTGTTTAGAAAGATAGTTGTCAATCACCACTTGGTGAACAAAACCTTTAAAACCATCTCCTGCACCATCCAAACCATCTTTTACCTTCCAGTTGTCTTCTTCTAAAGGTTCTGAAAGTGCAATGTAAAATCTAAAATTTGGAAAGTCTTTTTCTAAGGCTTTAAAGTGATCGACATAGAATAACTCTCGCTTCGAACGTCCGCCGTACCAGAACGTTACTTTTCGTCCAGTTTTTAGGGTTCTAAAAAGTTCGTAGAGGTGCGAACGCATGGGTGCCATACCAGCACCACCTCCAACATAGAGCATTTCGGCTTCTGATTCGTTGATGAAAAATTCTCCATAAGGCCCAGAGATTGTTACTGTATCTCCAGCTTTTTTAGAAAAGATATAGGAGGAAGCCACTCCTGGATTGACATCCATCCATCCGTTTTTATTGCGATCCCATGGCGGGGTTGCAATACGTACGTTGAGCATTACTTCTTTACCTTCGGCAGGATAAGAGGCCATCGAGTAGGCACGCTCTACGGTTTCTGGATTTTTCATCACCAGTGGCCATAAGTTAAATTTATCCCATTCCAATTTAAATTTATCGGGCTCCCCAGGATGTTCGTTAGGATGAGCGGTGATGTCCATGTCCTGGTAGTTTACCTCACATTTGGGGATTTCAATCTGTATGTATCCTCCGGCTTTGTAGTCCATTGCCTCTGGCAGTTCGACTACAAATTCTTTGATAAAAGATGCTACGTTGTAGTTACGTACCACTTTGGCTTCCCATTTTTTGATTCCAAAGACTTCTTCGGGGACGGTGATGACCATGTCTTGCTTGACTTTTACCTGACAGCCTAAACGCCAGCCTTCGGCGATTTCTTTTCGAGTAAAATGGGGTGCTTCTGTAGGCAAAATTTCACCGCCACCCTCGATGACTTGGCATTTGCATTGGATACAAGTACCACCGCCACCACAGGCAGAGGGTAAAAAGATTTTGTTATTACCTAATGTGGTCAACAAGGTGCTACCCGATGAGACCTGAAGATCATTTTCTCCGTTAATATGTAAGGTGACGGGTCCTGAGGGTAAAAGTTTTGCTTTAGCGCCCAATAACATTCCCACCAACAAAAATGTGATGGTTAAAAAAACAACAATACTTGCAATGATTACGGTGATATCCATGTAACTCTTATAATTTAATTCCCATAAAACTCATAAATCCTAATGCCATCAATCCAGTGATGATAAAGGTGATTCCCAGTCCTCTTAGTGGTGCGGGTACGTTGGAGTAGGTGATTTTTTCGCGTATAGCTGCGATGGCTAAAATGGCCAACAACCAACCAATTCCTGATCCCAAACCATAAACTGCCGATTCGGCAACCCCCGAAAAATCTTTTTGTTGCATAAACAACGAACCTCCCAAAATAGCACAGTTTACCGCAATTAAGGGTAAAAATATACCCAGCGCACCATAGAGCGCAGGAGCAAATTTTTCTACAATCATTTCTACCAATTGTACCATGGAGGCAATTACGGCGATAAACATGATAAAACTCAAAAAGCTGAGGTCTATGCTGGCATAGTCATTGCCCAACCAGGCGAGTGCCCCTGGTCGAAGTAAATAGGTGTCCAACAAAAAGTTGATCGGTACAGTGATCGCGAGTACAAAAATAACAGCTAACCCAAGTCCAACAGCTGTTTTTACTGTTTTTGATACAGCCAAATAAGAACACATTCCTAAGAAATAGGCGAAGATCATGTTCTCGATAAAAATACTTTTTACAAAAAGGTTAAAATACGCTTCCATGTTGCTTTAGTTTTTTTCGATGAGTTTGCGGTTGCGTGCTCTTTGCAGCCAGATAATGATTCCTACAGTGATCAACGCCATAGGGGAGAGCAACATAAGTCCGTTGTTAACATAGCCCATTTCATAGAAGGCATCGGGAATCACTTGAATACCAAATAATTTTCCCGAGCCGAGCAATTCTCTAAAAAATGCGACCGCAATCAAGAGTACGCCATAGCCCGCAGCGTTTCCTATACCATCCAAAAATGATTTCCAAACACCGTTGCCTAAAGCAAAGGCTTCTAGACGTCCCATTACGATACAATTGGTAATGATCAAACCAATAAAAATGGAGAGTTCTTTGCTGACATCATAAGCATAAGCTCGCAAGACCTGATCTACCAAAATTACCATTGAAGCCACAACCACCAATTGAACGATAATTCGAATTCGGTTGGGGATCAAATTGCGCAAAAGCGAAATGATCACGTTGCTTGCTGCCATAACGGCCATTACCGATATACTCATTACTATGGCGGGTTTGAGTTGCACCGTAATAGCGAGTGCAGAACAGATGCCTAATACTTGTACGGTAATCGGGTTGTTGTCATCGAGTGGATCGGTGAGTAGTGCTCGATTTTTTTTAGAAAACAAAGGTTCCTTTTCTTTATTGACAAAGAAAAAGAGGGGTTTGTTGTTTGATTTTTTAGAGGTCATTGTAGTCTAGTTATTCAATGCTAAAGGGGTTTCTTCTTTTGAGAAATAAGGAAGGTAATGCGCCAATCGCTCAGCAATCATTGCCGTTACTCCATCTCCAGTAATCGTGGCGCCAGATATGGCATCGATTTCATGGTCGTCTTTATCACTATTGGTTGGGTCATTGTTGGTTTTTGAAACGTTGATTCCAACCAATTGACCATTTTGATCCATGATTTTTTCATCGACAAAACGCTCTTGAAACCACTTTTGTGTAATTTCTGCACCCAGTCCTGCAGTTTCTCCTTTGTGATCAAAAACAGCACCTTGTATGGTGTTTTTGTCTTCTTTGAGTGCAAGGTATCCCCAGATGGCATCCCAAAGTCCTGCACCACGGAGTGGTACAACATAGTATTTTTTTCCTTCTACATCAGCGACATAAAGTGGAAATCGCTGTGCTTCTACAGGCTTTTTTAACTCACCGTTGAGCTGAATTTTGAAGGCTTCTGATTGGGTATCCACAGCACCTGTGTGCGTCAAAGCCAACTCTTCAACGATGTATTTTTTGTAAAGGCCTTCGGCCTGGTCCCGATCGGTTTCGATACCAATGGTGGCCAGGATATTTTGCATTTTTTCTTTACGCACATTTTCTGCTTGCAGCCCTTTAAGAGAAGAGGCTGTAAAGGCCAAAGCCGAGGCCACGACCAAAACCATAAGCGTTGCAAACAAAAAGGTATATCCGTTACTGTCTCGATTCATAATTAAGCAGTTTTTAGTTGCGCTTTTGCCCAACGTTTTTTTCTTCGGTTGATATTGGCTTCTACTACGTAGTGGTCGATTGTAGGTGCAAATACGTTCATCAATAAAATGGCGAGCATGACCCCCTCGGGGTAAGCGGGGTTAAACACCCGAATCATGATGCAGAAGATTCCCACCAAAATTCCATAAACCCATTTTCCTTTTTCTGTTTGAGCGGCTGAGACAGGATCTGTAGCCATAAATACGATACCAAAAGCAAAGCCCCCTACGACCAAGTGGTTGAACCAGTCAAACTGCATCAATGCGTTGGCACCCCATAAGTTGAATAAAAAGCCCATGATACTGGCTCCAATAACACCACCAACCATGATACGCCAGCTGGCAACTCCTGTTGCAATAAGCATCAATGCTCCGACAACAATACATAGGGCTGATGTTTCTGCAATAGAACCTGGGATTCCTCCTTGAAACATATCCATTGTGGTATAGCTTACCTCTTGGCCTGCTGCAAGTGATCCCAAAATGGTTTCGCCAGAAACACCATCTAGTGTAGTGGCTTCAGAGACCCATACTTTGTTTCCCGACATATAAGTAGGATAGGCAAAAAAAGCAAAAGCTCTAGCCGTCAAGGCAGGGTTCAATATATTCATTCCGGTACCCCCAAAAGCTTCTTTGGCGATCAGTACTGCAAAAGCTACAGAGATGGCAACCATCCAAAGCGGAATATCGACCGGCATGATCATCGGAATGAGCAAACCGGTTACCAAATAGCCTTCGTTTACTTCGTGACCACGGTAAACCGCAAAAGCAAATTCGATCGATAACCCGACAACATAGGATACAATAATCATCGGCACAACTTTCATTGCTCCATGAAGAAAGGCATCCATAAACGTAAATACACCCCCCAATTGAATGAAATGCTGATAGCCGGTGTTGTAAATTCCATAAACCAAAGCGGGCATCAATGCGAGGACCACTGTGATCATGGTTCGTTTTAGATCTACGGCATCACGGACGTGTGCCCCTTTGTGCGTGGTGTGGTTGGGGACAAATAGAAAAGTGTCAAAGGCGTTGATTGCCGGAGCAAACTTTTCCCATTTTTGGCCTTTTTCAAAAGGCCTTCTGATTTCATCTAATTTTTTTCTAATAAAACTCATACGTGCTCTCTTTATCCAACTTCTTTTAACATGAGGTACATGGCATTTTTGATGATTTCTTGTGCTTCAATTTTTGAAGTATTGGCAAAATCAATCAATCCAAAATCTTCAGGAATTACTTCGTAGATACCAAGGAATTCCATTTTTTCAATATCTCCAGTCATGCATGCTTTGAGCAATTGCATAGGATAGATGTCCATCGGAAATACTTTTTCCATTTCTCCAGTAACAACCAGCGCGCGCTCTTCTCCATTTAGATTGGTGTCCACTTCTTTTGCGCTATTAAACAACCAAGAAAATGAAGTTTTTGACAAACTAGGAATGTTACTGTCTTTAAAAGGCATCCAACCAAACATACGGTATTGGTTTCCTTCGGGGATGATGCTCAATAGGTTGTTGTAAAAACCAATATGACTTTGCGGTTGTGTTTGTCTACCAGTCAAAACATCACCGTTTATATAACGGAGATTTGTTTGGGTATCGACTTGTGTCATCTCGCAAAGTGGTGCAATTTGAGCGCCAATTTTGGTTTTGATATAATGGGGTTTGCCCACGGGCGAACCTGCTACTGCGATGGTACGTTGTGCGGCATATTGCCCTGTTTCGAAAAGGAGTCCTATGTTGACAACATCTTCGGGGCGGATGGTCCACACTTTTTCATGCATTGCAAGCGGGTTGGTGTGGTGGATGATTATACTCTCATTGCCTGCAGGGTGGGGCCCAGAAACGGCAATTTGATTGACATTTTCGATTTTGGCAAAACCATCTCTATAATTTTGATCGGTTGCCAAATAGATCGTAGAAGTCAATTGATTTAGCACATCAATCCCTTTTTGAAATTGTTCGAGTTGATCTTTTAAGAAAAACTCAAAATCAACGTCCAAGGGTGCTGTGGCATAGGTAGAAATATAAATGGCTTTGGGTGTTACCTCAGGATCAGCAATGACGTTGTAGGGACGTTGACGGATAAAAGGCCAACAGCCGCTCTCCAGCAAAAGCGCAACAATTTCTTCACGCTTCATGCTTTGGGGATTTCCTACTTTGTGGGTTATTGCATCGGTGCCATTGGCTTCGATGATCACTTCCAAAATTTTTCGTTTGGCACCTCGGACGATCGCTTTGAGTGTTCCAGAAACTGGAGATACAAATTGAATGCGGGGATTGCTTTTTGAATAGAAAACGGGCGTTCCCGCTTGTACTTTAGCACCTTCTTTGAGATGCATTTTGGGGGTCAGCGCAAAAAAGTCGTCAGGAAGTAGTGCGTAGGTACTCGATGGAGCACTTTCTTGGATGATTTTCTCAGCTTTTCCTTTTAGATTGATTGTGGCACCTCTGCGGATGCGTAAGCCTTTTGACATTTCGTTCAAGTTACATTCTAAAACCGTGCAAATTTACATATAATAGAGCGGTAAAAAAAACGAGAATCGTTAAAAAATATCGACAGTTTATCAAAAGATTTATTTTTCTGTAGGCGGCCTAAATTTCGGTGGCTTCAAGCGCTGTAGTTCTAATTTTAGTACTTTTGATTTATGAAGTTAAAAGGTCGGTTTATCGGGTTTTTATTGTTTTATAATTGTTGGTGGGCCCTACAAGCACAAGTGGTTTATGAAACCGCACCACCAGAGTTCATAAAATCAATCGTTTTCAAATCGTATGACCAACCGCATCAATTTCCGGTGGTTGGACCCAATACACCATTTTATCTGACTTTTGATGATTTGACGTCAACGGCAACCGATTATTATTATCGAATCTCCTATTATAACTTTGACTGGACACCCTCTACACTTTTTAAAAACGAATACATGGCGGGGATGGACAATCTTAGGATTGAAAATTTTAGGAGTTCTTTTAACACCTTACAGCCTTATACCCACTATCGTTTGGAGCTGCCCAATGACGATACGCGTTTTCTGCTTTCTGGAAACTACATGCTATCGATCTACGACAGCGCCGATCAGTTGGTTTTTTCAAGGCGTTTTGTCATCAACAGTTCGGAGGCGGTAGTGGCTGCTGGAGTTTTTCGCGCCCGTGATTTGGCCTATTATCAGACCCACCAAAGTATTCAATTTTCTGTCCAACCCACTCGGGAACCCTTTCGCAATCCCGAAGCACTTGTAAAAGTTGTGGTTTTACAAAACGGCCAATGGGATCGGGCTGTAACCGGACTTAAACCTCAATATAACAATGGTCAAGTTTTAGAATACCGTTATGATGAGGCTGCCCGATATGAAGGGGGAAATGAGTTTTTATTTTTTGACACCAAAGACATCAGGGTATCTTCTCCCAATGTGAGTTATGTCAGGCTGGGCGATCGTTATCAGTCGTTTTTGTACACCGATGCAATCCGAAATACATATCCCTACACCTATGGACCAGACATCAATGGTGATTTTCAGATACGAACACTGCAAGGCACCCAGGACGATGCTGTAGAGGCAGATTATAGTTGGGTGCACTTTAGCCTGTCAGCACCTTATGCCCTCGAGCAAGGTACAGTGCATGTCATCGGAAAATTTAACAATTATGAGCCTTCACCCGAAAATCAAATGCGCTACAATGCGTCCTTAGACGGCTATGAGGTAGCCTTATTGCTCAAGCAAGGGTTTTATAATTACCGTTACGTAATACAAACTGAGAATCAAATTTTGCATCATGCCATAAGTGGCAATCATGCTGCTACCGAAAACCAATATATGGTCTTGGTTTATTACCGAAACTTTGGAAGTCTTCATGACACGCTAGTAGGGGTGGGTGTGGCTTCTTCTTTTGAAATTTTAAATTAAAAATAGATTTTTCAAAGGAGTTAATATTCGTTTAGTTTTCGTAACTTTTTGATT
>Ga0255770_10001324_pt1 | contig 22890 bp, 21 predicted proteins | sample 071ome_22_FD_179968 | JGI IMG/M metagenome (GOLD analysis project Ga0255770, IMG submission 179968) | Coastal salt marsh microbial communities from the Groves Creek Marsh, Skidaway Island, Georgia - 071404AT metaG (version 2) | ecosystem: Environmental > Aquatic > Marine > Intertidal zone >...
ATTAATAGATTTTCTTTGATTCATAACCTCATAAAGTATAATTCCTGTAGAAACTGATAAATTAAGTGAGTCAACATTTCCAGTCATTGGAATTTTAAAGCATTCATTACTTTGTTCAATAAATTCCGAGCTAATTGAATCTGCTTCTGTCCCCATTATGACAGCACATTTTGAATTAAAGTCTATTTCATCTATATTCTTACTAGACTCAATAAGACTACCAAAAATTTTAAAATTATTTCTTTTTAAAAAATTTATTACTCTATCTTTTTTATCCTCATATATATTTAATCGGAATAAAGCTCCCATGCTCGCACGAATTGTATTTGGATTATAAAGTTCTGTTTTAGTATCAGAAATAAATATATCTGAAAAGCCAAGAGCATCACATGATCTTAAAATTGCTCCAATATTTCCCGGTTTTTCAGGTTTTTCAAGAACTAGCACAAAATTATTTTCATTATGAATATAATATTCTAGTGAGTTTTCTTTTTTTGTAACAATTGCCAAAATTTCAGAAGTTTCTCTATAAGTTATCATGTTCATGATTTCTTTTTGAACAAAATTTTTATCAGCATCACTAAAATCATCGCACAACTTTTTGTTTGAACAAAGAAGGTGATCAATTTTATAATCAGAGTCAAAACAAAGTTTCACTTCCCTAAAACCCTCAACTACAAACCTGTTAGTTTTTTTTCTGTAGCTAGAATTTTTTGAAAGCTTTTTAACTTCTTTAATTAGCTTGTTATTTGCACTTGAAATTAATTTCATAATTATTTAAGTTCAATATAAAACTCATATCTTTGAGTCATTAAAATGAACAGGATTTATCTTGACAACGCAGCAACAACTCCTATTTCTGACAATGTGCTAAAAGTCATGAATGAAGTTATGAAAAATAACTTTGGGAACCCCTCATCAACTCATTCATTTGGGAGAGACTCAAAATCAATAATAGAATTAACAAGAAAAAACATAGCCAAAGAACTTAAGATTAAGTCTAATGAAGTTTATTTTACATCAGGTGGCACAGAGTCCAATAATATGATTTTTCATTCAGCTATTAATTTTCATGGAGTTCAAAGAATAATATCGACTAAAATCGAACATAAGGCAGTATTAAAATGTATTGATACATATTGTTATAATAAAAATATTGATGCTGTGTATTTGAGTGTTGATGAAACTGGAAAACCTGATTTGAAAGAGTTGGAAGATTATCTAACAAATGATAATAAAAAAACTTTAGTATCATTGATGCATATAAATAATGAGATTGGTACAATCATAGATTTAAAAAAAGTTGGTGAAATTTGTAAAAAATACAACTCTCTTTTTCATAGTGATACTGTTCAAACTATAGGTCACTATTTTGTTGATTTAGAAAATACATATATCAATTATTTAACATGTTCAGCTCATAAATTTCATGGCCCAAAAGGTGTGGGTTTTGCAGTTGCACTTAATGGCGCAAAACTTGTCTCATTTATTGAGGGTGGAGAGCAGGAGAGAGGATGTAGAGCTGGAACCGAATCAGTTCATAATATAGCAGGTCTCAATCAAGCATTTAATGATGCTTACAATAATTTAGAGAATAGAGTAGAAAAAATAAAATCTTTAAAAAATTATTTTATAAAGACTTTAGGTAATAAAATTAATTTCAAAATTAATGGTGATGTTCATCAATCAAGTGATACTATATTGAACTTGCAACTACCTGTTAATATTGATAAAAAGTCTGTGTTAAATTTTAAAATGGATATTGCTGGAATAGCATGCTCAGCTGGAAGTGCCTGTCAATCAGGAAGTGATAAGCCATCACATGTTCTTTTAGAAATTCTTGATAAAAATGAAATTAATAATATTTCACTTAGATTTTCTTTTTCCCACTACAATACAACAAAAGATGTTGATTATGCTATTGAGTTTCTAGAAAGTTTTGTAATAGAAAATCAAGGTTTATAGTATATAGTTTCATTATAAAACGTTTTGTTTCCTAATAGATCTTCTACAACAATAAAAAGTTCATTTTCTTCTTTTAATTCTATAAAATCATCAGGCTTAAATTGAATTAAATTTTTCTTTGGCTCATATTCGAATAATGCCCATTTATTGTTAATTCTAGCAGTGTATTTTTTTATTCCTGTTCCTTCATCTCTAATTAGTAATCTAATTTTTTTATTACTAGTACGATCTTTTCTATCGATTTTTTTGATAATTGGTCCAATCGTATCAGTACTAATAAAAAATTTCCCTAATGCTTTGGTTTTGTATTCAAAATAACCCTCCTTTCTGTTTGAGCTAACATAAATTACATTATTATTTTTATCTAGTGATCCAACAAAGTTTCCCTTATCGTTATCCGGAAATTTTACTTGATATGAATTTTTTAAAATAATATTTGGATTATAAACAGTTAAAGTGTCTTTTTCAAAATTTAAGTCAATTGATGTGTCATGGTAAAATGTATTTTTATTGAAATTCAGCTTTAAATCATTTAATGTGATATTATAATTCAAAGACTTATGAATTTTTTTATCAAACTGATCTTCAGTAAAATCATAAATAAAATTCTTATCACTAGGTTCAATTTCAATTTGTATGTGTGTATTGTTATTATTATAATCTGAAAGAACAATATTTAAGAATTTTATTTCATTTTCATTGACCTTAAAAATTCCCCTTGAACTATTTCTGTAGAAATCAAAATCATTAGTTTTTTCGTCACGTAATATTATAATTTTGGAATTCTTTTCTATGAATTCTTTGTGATCATAAAATTTAATGGGTAGTCTTTTTTGGTTAAAATTTAGACTATCAAATTTGTAATGAAATAAGTTATAATTATTTTCAATTAGTTTAATGTCATAAGTCCCATTACGATTATATGAAAAATTCTGTCTGTCAAATGTTTCAATTCCAAAAAATATAGAATCATTTGTTTTTAAATTAACGTAGTAAAGAGAATCATTAACCTTACTTAAAGCTAATTTTTTTTTTGATCTAATATTATTTTTTGTGTTGTAGACATACAAACTTCTTATTACGGGACTTATAGTGTCTGGAATTTCATATTTAAATTTTAAAGGATTAATAGGTATGTCTTTTTCAGTTCTTATTTCAAAGTGTAGATGAGGACCAAATGAAGTTCCTGTATTTCCAGAATACCCAATTATTTGACCTTTTTTTACAATTATTTCATCTTTTTTGAAGTATTTGTTAAAGGTGTAGCTTTTGCGGCTGTATTGTATTTTTTTAGCAGAGCTGTCTAATTTTTTTTCGAAATCTCTAAGGTGACCATAAACAGATTTCAAACCATTATCATGAGTAATATAGATCACTTTTCCATAACCTGTAGTTGAAACTTGCATTCTAGAAATATAACCGTCATCTATAGCTTTTATAATTTCTCCTTCTCTACCTTTAGTCTTTATGTCGATTCCAGTATGAAAACCACTTGATCTTAGTTCACCAAAATTCCCACTCAATAATATTTCATATTCAATTGGAGAAGTATTTATTTGAGCTGATCCTAATTTGTAATTAGAAAGAAAAAATAATAAGAGAAGAGTGTAATATAAATTTCTAGTTTTCAACTTATCAATAAAATAACTAAATTTAAAAATAGATAATAGCAGAGAATTTTGAAAGAAAGTTATTTGATAATTAAAGATTTTAAAGATAATGTAAGAAACCTTATTGAAAAGGTTGATAATCTTAAAATCGAGAACAATAAACTTTCGAATGATTTTAATGTTTTAAATTCTTTGTATCAAAATACAATTAAAGACTTTGATGAATTAAAGGTAAAATATGATGCATTAAAAATTGGAAAAGCTGTTATTGGTAGTAACGAAAAGAATAAAACAAAAAGAAAATTAAAAAAACTAATTGATCAAATTGATGATTGTCTTGTTGAACTTACATCATAATGCAAAAAATTAAAATTAATATAGCTAATAGAACTTACCCTTTAAGTGTTGAGGAACATCAGGAGGAAACAGTAAGAAAATCTGCAAAAAAAATTAATGACGCAATAAACAATTATGAAGAAAAGTATGCTGTTCAAGATAAGCAAGATAGTTTAGCAATGTATGCTTTACAGATTACAAGTCAATCACAAGATTTAACCAATAGAAAAGAAGAGGATATGAGCAAAATAAATATTGAGTTAAATGAAATTAATAATATGATTTCTGATTGTTTAAAATCTTAACGTTCATTAAAATAAATTTTACTACCTACATCAGATTTAATTTGGTAAACTCAACGCGAATTAATTAAAAAGAGTGAGTCCAAGCCCTAGAGCGTGCCCTAATCTTTTGGGATTTTCGAATGCTTGGTTAGCTTTAATCTTGTATAAATGGAGTTTATACAATCAATCTGATTGTAGGTTTTTTAAATTAAACTTATGAATGAAATTATATTTATTGTAATAGGGGTTGCAATTGGATTTACCGTCACCTATTTATTAAAAAAAGCATCAAACAAAAAATTACTTAGTGAAAGCCAAACTGAGGCTCAAAAAATTATTAGCAATGCTAAAAATGAAGCTGAAAATTTAAAAGCTAATAAAATTTTTCAAGCTAAAGAGAAATTTTTAGAACTAAAATCAGAACACGAGAAGTATATACTTTCAAAAGAATCTGAGCATAATGAAAAAAAGCAAGATCTCAGGAACCTAGAGTCTGAAATTAAACAAAAATCAAAAAAGGTTGATAAGCTTAAAATTGAATTAGATGAGAAAATCTCAACCTTTACAAAAAAGACTGAATCAATTGAAAAAAAGAATAAGGAAATCGATAAAATTAAAAAAGATCAGGTGCAGCAGATAGAAAAAATTTCTGGATATACTGCTGATGAAGCTAAAGAAGAGTTACTTAAAATTTTAAAAGATGAAGTCAAATCTCAAGCTCTAGAAATATCACAAAATATAATCGATGAAGCTAAACTTTCTGCTAAACAAGAAGCTAAAAAGATAATAATTACTTCAATTCAAAGATTAGGCACGGAAGAAGCTATAGATAATTGTGTGTCAGTTTTTAATATTGAATCTGATGATATGAAAGGAAGAATTATTGGAAGAGAGGGGCGAAATATAAAAGCTATAGAAAGTGCTACTGGTGTTGAGATTATCGTTGATGATACACCAGAGGCAATCATTTTATCGTGTTTTGATTCAGTTAGAAGAGAAGTTGCTCGACTATCTCTAAAGAAGTTAGTATCAGATGGAAGAATTCATCCTGCTAAGATTGAGGAAGTTGTTAAAAAAACTAGAAAAGAAATTGAAAATGAAATTATAGATATTGGAAAAAGAACTGTTATTGATTTAGGAATTCATGGTTTACATCCAAATCTAATAAAAGCTGTTGGTCGAATGAGGTTTAGATCATCTTATGGGCAAAATCTATTACAACATTCAAAAGAGGTTGCTAAACTATGCGGAATAATGGCAGCTGAATTAGGTCTAAATACTAAGCTTGCAAAAAGAGCTGGATTATTACATGATATCGGAAAGGTTCCTGAAGAGGAAAGTGAAACTCCTCATGCACTACTAGGTATGCAATGGGCGGAAAAATATGGTGAAAAAAAAGATGTTTGTAATGCTATTGGTGCACATCACGATGAAATCGAAATGGATAATCTAATCTCACCTGTAGTTCAAGTATGTGATGCTATATCTGGTGCTAGACCTGGTGCTAGAAGACAGGTTATGGAGAGTTATATTCAAAGATTGAAGGATTTAGAAAATATAGCCTACAGTTTTGATGGGGTTAATAAAGCTTTTGCAATACAAGCTGGAAGAGAGTTACGTGTGATGGTTGAAAGTGAGAAAGTGAGTGATGATCTTTCAAAAAAACTTTCATTTGAAATATCACAAAAAATTCAAACTGAAATGACTTATCCTGGTCAAGTAAAGGTTACTGTGATTAGAGAGACCAGATCTGTCAATGTAGCTACTTAATTTCTTTAACACCATCAACAATTTTTATTTTTATCGGAGTTATTTTTTTTCCAAATGATTTAAAATATTTAATGTTCAAAGTTTCTAATACAGACTCGTTTATTGTTCCTTTAATCAAATTTAAAACTGAACCGCCAAATCCTCCTCCCATCATTCGTGAGCCTAAAACATTAGTATTTTTCATCATCTGATCAACTAAGAAATCAATTTCATTACAACTAACATCATACAAATCTCTCAAACCTAAATGTGATTTATAAATCATATCACCGATTATTTTATATTGTTTTTCTTTTATTAAATTGAAAGTATTAATTGTCCTTTTGTTTTCTTCAATTACAAATTTTGCTCTGTTGAATTCATTTTGATTTATTGAATCTTTTACTTTATCTAAATCCTCCAACGAATATTGAGCTAGGTGCTTATGATTGTTATGATAATTATTTAATAATGATCTTACATTATTACATTCAGTTACTCTATCGTTATATTGTGAATGAAGTAAAGAGTGTTTTACATTACTATTAATGAGTAATAAGCTATGTTCATCTAAATCAAACCTTATAAATTCATGCGTTTTATCCAAACAGTTGAGAAAAATCAAATTATTTTTTTTTCCATGATTAATAGTGAATTGATCCATAACACCTCCATTTAACCCTAAATATTTTTTTTCAACATAACTTACTGAATCAATTACATGCTCTTTATTTAATTTGAACTCAAAAAGATTAATTAATGATTTTGCTACTGCTGAAATTAGTGCTGATGAAGAGCTTATGCCTGCACCAATTGGTAAATTTGAACTAATCTCTAAGTGAAAGGGTGATATATTAAAACCTTTTTTCTTGAAATAATCTACTGTTCCTAAAATATAATTTTGCCAATGAACAGAGCTTTTATTTGTTTCGTTAGCATAAAAATCAAACTTTTCATTTAAAGTTTTTGAATGAACTGAGCAGTGTTTTTTATTGTGCTTAAAAATAGAAACTTTAATTCTCTTGTCGATACATCCTGGTAGAACGTATCCTCCATTATAATCTATATGCTCTCCAATAAGATTAATCCTTCCGGGTGCTTCAATTTTTATCAATCTTTAGAATTTAAGTTTTTTTCCCATTTCCAAGCTGACTCTAATGCTTCTTCTAAAGTAAGATTAGCTTTCCATTTGAGTTCACTATATATTTTAGAACAATCAGCGAAAGCTTCAGTAATATCACCATCCCTTCTCCCCCCTAAACTGTAATTAAGTTTAATTTTATTGACCTTTTCAAATGTATTGACAAGCTCTAAGACAGTAGTTCCATTTCCGGTTCCAACATTAAAAAAACTGTAATGATTTTTTTCATTTAGATTGATTAAATAATTTAATGAATCAATGTGTGAAATAGCCAAATCAATAACGTGAATGTAATCCCTAATGCAAGTACCATCTTTAGTTGGATAGTCACTTCCAAAAATTGTTAATTTCTCTCTTATACCAATTGCTGTTTGAGTAATATATGGAACTAAGTTCTGAGGGACTCCATTTGGTAATTCACCAATCAAAGCTGATTTATGTGCCCCAATTGGATTAAAATATCTGAGCGAAATAGAGTTTAGATTCGTATTCTTTTTACAAAATTTAGATATAATTTCCTCACACTTTTTTTTAGTTTCTCCATAAGGGGATTCTTGTTTAACAACAGGTGAGTCTTCCGTTATTGGTAGTTTATTTGCTTGACCATAAACAGTACAACTTGAGCTAAATATTAAATTGAAGTTCTTTCTAGGGTTATTCTTAACACACTCTAATATATTTTTTAATGACCCAACATTATTTTCATGATATAGATTTGGAAATTTTACACTTTCAGATACTGACTTTAAGGCAGCAAAATGAATTATATTTTCAAACTCATACTCATTAAAGAGAGATTTTACTTCATCCATTTCTCTGAAATCTATGAGTTTAAATAATGGTCTTATATCTGTAATTTGTTCAATTTTTTTTAATATTTCAATTGATGAATTCGATAGATTATCTGCAATAATAACTTCATATCCTTTTTGAATTAACTCAACAACTGTATGAGATCCAATATAACCTAATCCACCAGTAACAAGAACTTTCATTATATTAAAATTAATTAAATTTAATGGTCAATAATCCAAAAAAATGAAAAAGCTATTTCTATTATTTATAATTCTATTTACGGTTTCATGTTCGAAAAAAGATGAAAGACCTAATATTTTATTTATCATGTCTGACGACCATGCATACCAAGCAATAAGTTCATACAGTGATAAATTAATAAATACACCAAACATAGATAGAATTGCAAATGATGGAATTTTGTTTTCAAATGCGTGTGTAACTAATTCCATATGTGCTCCATCTCGAGCTGTTATATTAACAGGAAAACATAGCCATCTTAATGGTAAAGTTGATAATGGTTTCCCATTTGACACTACTCAAGTTACTTTTCCACAATTGTTTCAAAAAGCTGGTTATCAGACAGCGATGTTTGGTAAGTTGCATTTTGGAAATAATCCAAAAGGAGTTGATGATTTCTTAATCTTACCAGGTCAAGGAAGTTATATTAATCCTAAATTTTTAGGTAAAGAGAAAGACACTATAATTCAAGGCTATGTAACGGACGTAATTACTGATTTGACTTTAAATTGGTTTAGAGAAAAAAGAGATGAAGAAAAACCTTTTTTGATGATGTATTTACATAAAGCACCACATAGACCGTGGTGGCCAAGCCCAGAAAAGTTTGCAGAATTTTATGAAAAAGAATTTCCTGAGCCAGAAACATTATTCGACGATTACAAGGGTAGGGGGAGTGCAGCAAAATCTGCAGAAATGAATATTTTGACTCATATGCAGTATATGCATGATAGCAAAATTAGACCATCAACATTAGAGGAGATGGGCGAAGTGAATCCAGAAATAGTTTATTATAGAATTGATGGAACGGAATATAGGCCAGGACCTGGTGGATTTTTAGTTCCTTTTAATAGAGGAACTCCTGACCAAATTGCAAAATACAATGTGACCCTGGATAAAATAAATAATGACTTTAAAGAAAATTGGCCAAAGATGAATGATAAAGAAAAAATGCAGTGGAAATTTCAAAGATATATGCAAGATTATTTAGCAACTATTTCCTCAATTGATGATAATGTTGGAAGAGTATTAGATTATCTAGAAAAAAATGATCTAGAGGATAATACACTTGTTGTTTATACCTCTGATCAAGGATTTTATTTGGGCGAACATGGTTGGTATGATAAAAGATTTATTTATGATGAATCTTTTAAAACTCCCTTACTAATTAAATGGCCTAATAAAATTAAGCCTGGGATCACTAATGATGAAATGGTTCAAAATTTAGATTTTGCTCAAACTTTTTTAGAAGCTGCAGGAATTTCCTATCCTGAAGACATGCAGGGTGAAAGTTTAATACCGTTGTTAACTGGCGACGAAGATAGATGGACCAGAGAGGAAGTTTATTATCATTACTATGAATATCCATCGGTTCATATGGTTAAAAGACATTATGGTATTGTTAATAAAGAATTTAAGTTGGTTCGATTCTACTATGATGTTGATGAGTGGGAACTTTATGACAGACTAAATGATCCTAATGAAATGAACAATGTATATGATGACCCGAACTATTCTGAGGTTGTTAAAGATTTAAAAGTTAAGTTGGCTGAATTAAGAGTTAAGTATAAGGATTCCGAAGAACTTGATAAGAAGTATATGTACTAATTAAAAAGATTATTGTCTTCTATCATAAACTTTTTCTGACGAAAAATCCTGGTAAACAGCAAATTGAAGCAGATATTGTAAATAAAATTCCAATTGTAGCTCCCATATCTTGACTTATATCAATTGTCTGAGATGCTACAATAAAAATGTATTCTCTAACACCAATTCCTCCTACTGAAAATACTGAAAGAATGGATGTTGTAATAAAAACAAACAAAATTCCAAAATAGTTTTCTGTTACCCCTAATGAGAATAAAATCATTAGGATAGAAGAAATTTGTAAAAACTGAGATAATAAAGAAATTAAAAATGCGTTTTTGAAAACCTTTGCTTTTCCAAAAAGAAGTTGATTTAGTTTATATCCAAGAGCTATTAGAATCAATATTAATAAAACTTTTGACGTAATTGTTAGTTCAAAAAAAATATTGTTCTCAAGAACTATAAGTAGTATAAATAAAACACCGAGACCAATTGCCCTATCTTGAATTAAAATTTTAGCTAAACTTTTTAGATTCCAACCAAACGATTTTTTCATCAAATATGATTTATAAAATTCTCCTCCAATACCCCCAGGAATAAAAAAATTATAAAACATTCCTATTAGATATAATAATCCATTTTCTTTAAAAGAAATTTTAAAGTTGTTGTTGATTAAGATATATCTAAGTCTTTCTGAGGAAATTACTTGAGATAAAAAATAAAATATTGGTGCAAGAACTATCCAGTAGTTTGTTTTTTGAATGATATTTTTGAAATTGATCCAATCTATATTTGAAATGGTTAGGTAAATAAAGTATAAGCTTATTATAACTTGAAACAGAGAGAGAATTTTTTTCTTCACTAATTCAAAATTACAATATTATAATTGATGATTATATAATGAAAAAAGAACTTTATTCGTTATTTTTTCGTATTTCATTAAAATATATTTGCGAAAAATTAGTTATCAAAAATAATTTATATTTCATTTTATTCTCGTGTATTTTGTTTTCACAACAGAACGATGTAATAGTTGATTCTTTCAACTTAGAAGAAGTTTTTGTTTCCGCAAGTAAGATAGAAAGGCAATTATCCTCAGCGCCATTGAATTCTATAATTATTAAAGAAGATGAAATTCAAAAATTTGGTTCATTCAGGCTTGATGATATTCTAGAAGAACAAAATGGATTATTTATAATTCCAGATCCAACAGTCCCTGGGATAAGTGGGCTTCAAATGCAAGGTCTTAGCTCTGATTACATACAGGTTTTAATTGACGGTGTACCTATTGTTGGGCGTCTTTCTGGTAACTTAAATCTTGATAGACTGAATCTAAATAATATTCAGAGAATTGAAATTGTAAAAGGGCCATCATCTTCATTATTTGGCTCAGCTGCAATAGGAGGAGTTATAAATCTTATTACAAAAAAAGATTTTAAAAATAAATTAAAAATAAATCTGGCTCAATCCGTGGCTACTAATAAGTCTTATGATACCGATTTAATACTGTCAAAAAAAATTAATAAAACAGATTTATCATTTTCTTTTAATAGGTACACAACAGAAGGTTATGATTTAGGTTTTAATGATGATATAAATACTGTTGATCCTTACTCAAATAATTCATTAACCTCGACAATAAAAAATCAATTTAACAAAAGCACAAGTATTGTATTGTTCAACAGGTTTTTTAAGCAAAAACAAATTTCTTCAAATCAAAAAGGGATTCAGGAAGATGTTAACTCACATTTAAAGTTTTCAAAAAAGTTTAAAAATGATTTAGATTCTGAACTAGAATTTTACAGAACTAAATTCACAAATATTGAAGAAAACTATAACTCTGATAATACTTTTTTTGATCACAGAATGGAAAAAATTGAATTGAGATTATTTAAAAGATTTAATAATTTAAATTCTCTAGTTCTGGGATCATCAATTGAGAATGAATATGTTTCTAGGTCACTTTTTAGTAACAAAGTAAAATCAAACTTATTTAACACATTTGTTCAGTATGATGGTAAACTTTTAAAAAAAGTCAATTACGTTCTAGGATCTAGGATAGATAATCATTCAGATTATAAAAATAATCTTTCTTCAAAGTTGTCTTTTAAATACTATTTCAATGATAAAATATCTCTGAATGCATCTATTGGTCAAGGATTCAAAGCACCAGATTTTAGACAATTATATTTAAACTTTTCTAATTCTACCTCAGGATATACTGTTTTAGGAAAATATGAAGAAATCAATGGAATTGAAAATCTAAGATCTAATGATAATTTACTTAGACTATTAATTAATGAAAGTGAATTAGGTGGTGTATTGATACCTGAAAAATCGATAGGTATTAATGTTGGTATAAAATTTAAATTAAATAAAAATTTAACAACGATAAATTATTTTAGAAACGATATAGTTAACCTTATTGATACTCGAATTATTGCTTCAAAAAAGAATGGTCAAAATGTATTTGGATATGTTAATATCGATGAAATATTAACCACTGGAATTGAGTTAGAAAACAATTATAATTTCAGTAAAGATTTAGATTTAAAAATTTCATACCAGTTGCTATTTGCTTACGATAAAAAAAACTACCAATCAGTAAAGGATAATAAAATATTTGCCAGAGATCCTATCACATTAGAAAGTATTGTTATTTCAAAAAATAAATTTATCGGGTTGCCAAACCGTTCGAGACATAATATCAATGCAAACATTGGTTATATGGATAAATACTTTCTTAGATTATTGGTTAGATCGAAATATGGAGTTTATGACACAAATGGTAATGGATTCATAGATCATTATGATTCATCAATAATTAATAATTACTTTAATATTAATTTCTCATATAATGCTGACCTGACTAAGAATTTAATTTTAAACCTTACAATCAAAAACCTTAATAATTTCAAAAATGAATCTCTTCTTCCAAATGTTTTTGGAAGAGAGTTTATTGGAAGATTGACTTATTCAATCAATTAGAGTTCAAATATTTTTTAGGCGTTGTTCCAAACTTATTTTTAAAAGCATTTATAAAGTGACTTGATGTGCTGTAGCCTAAATGTAATGCAACTTCATTTACATTGTAGTTTTTTGATGTCAGCAACTGACTTGCAACATTCATCTTATGTTCATATAAATACCCAAATACTGTATTTCCATAAACTTTTTTAAAGCCCTCTTTGAGGTTCTTTAGAGAAATGTCAACTTCATTGGAAAGATTATTTAAAGTTGGTGGTTCGGACATTCTTTCAATAATAATTTCTTTAGCTCTTTTAATTTTTTTAAGATTCTTATCATCTGAAAGGAAAGGGCAGAGATCTATATTTGGATTTTCAGATTTATTAAATAAGATACTTAATAGTTCAAATATTTTCCCCTTGAAGTATAGAGATTTAACATTATCCCCAATATTGTCGTTACTAAGTTGGTTGAGTACAGCAAGCATTGAAGGTGTTAATGGATTTTCTTGATAAAATTTATTGTTTATATTTTTTTCACTTAAAAAAGGCAGTGTTTGATAGTCATTTGAAAATAATCTATGTAATTTATCAATACTAATAAGTATTGAGATTAACTTGGTTCCACTCTCAATATCAATTTCAACCGGTAAATCAATTTGAGGATTATATAACAATAGAGAAAATTCATTCTTCAGTGGAAGTACATACCGTCCACCGTTATAAATAAATTTTGAAGCACCTTTTAGAGAAAAATGAAATTGAATAAATTTCTTAGAAGTTTCATAATAAATTTTATCATTTTTGTTTTCTAAGTTGGAAAATCTATAAAGGATTAATTCAGGGTCAACAACATATTTGTTATCGGAACTTATTTTGTTATTTTCAATTATATCAGACATTATTCAATTATATACACAATTTGTGTGCCTAATCCTTGTCGAGAGCAGTTTATTAGTTAAAATGTTAAATATTTGAATATAAACCTTTACCGTTATAATTGGTTCTTCTCACGTTATATAAATATATAGTCTTAATATATTTTTGACAGAAATTTTAATAAATGAAAAAATACACAATCTTTTTAATCGCTTTTTTATTTGTTGCTTGTAGTAATGATGAAGAAACGCTTCCTGTAATTGCTGCTAAATATAGTAATTTACATGCTCCACAGAGCGGTGGCCAAGGTCAACCAATTTCTGGACCATTTACAAAATTTAGTTTCGAATCAGGAGAAGTAACTGAAGGTAATGATTGGGATATTGCTTTTAGAGGAACTACCATTTTAGTTAATGGTGGTACGGAAGTCGGTCTTGGAGAAGAGCCTGCGAGATCTGGAGAAGCTGAAGCTGCTGTTGCAGAAGGAACTTTTTCATCTGTGATTGAAGCTGATGGTTTAGTATTCGAACAAGATGGATCAAACGGAACAGCTATTAAAGATGGAAGTGGTAATGGTTGGTATGTATACAATCCACAAGTTATGTCAATCACTCCAATACCTGGAAAAATATTTGTTTTCAAAACTAATAATGGACATTACGCGAAAGTTGAATTCTTAAGTTATTACAAAGACGGAGTAATTCCACCAGACCCTGTGCAAAGTTTAAGAGCAGCTAGATATTATACATTTAATTATGTATACAATCCTAATAAAGGAGAAACTAGTTTACAGTAGTTCTTTAATTATACATGTGATTTAAAAACCCTCGCATTTGTGAGGGTTTTTTTTATATATTGAGGTATGCTTAATAAGATTATACTTTCCCTTCTTTTTATTCCATTAATTACATACTCTCAAAATCTATCTAGCTCTGATTCATTAAAAATCATTAATGTTTTAGAAACTCAAAAAGTTGCTTGGAATAATAATGATATTGATAAGTTTATGAATGGATATTTTAATTCTGAAAAGCTTGTTTTTTCTGGTCAGTCAGGGCCAGTTTATGGTTGGAAAAGTACAAAAGAAAGATACTTGGCTAAGTATAATAGTAAAGAATTAATGGGAAATTTAAAATTTGATGTTGACAATATCTTCCTGGTTAAGCGTGGTGTTGCAATTCTCCTTGGTAAGTTTTATTTAAAAAGAGAAATTGGTGATGCCTCAGGGTTTTTTACTCTTGTATTTAAGAAAGTTAAAGGAAAATGGTATATCATAAGTGATCATACATCATGAAATTTTTTTACATCATTTTTATATTAATATCGTTTCAGTTAAATGCGCAATGGACTAGTTTGATTGGTGATGATTTATCAAACTGGAGAACTGTTCAAGGAAAAGCGATCTTTGAATTAAATGATGGTATTATAAGTTCAGCTTCAGTGCTAAATTCACCTAATACCTTTTTAATTACTAAGGACATCTACAGTGATTTTATTTTAGAATTTGAGGTTTTTGTTGAAGAAGGTTTAAATTCAGGAGTACAATTTAGAAGTCAAATTAAAGAAGACCATAAGCCAGTTCCATTTCCATATGTTTTTGGATATCAATGTGAAATTGATACAAATGAATTTAGAAGATGGACAGGAGGAATATATGATGAGTCAAGGAGTAATTTGTTTCTATATCCCATTACTTACAGTAGAAATAGTAGATATTCATTTAACAATAATCAATGGAACAAATTTAGAATTGAAGCTATAGGTAATTCAATTAAAACTTTTGTTAATGGAATACAATGTACAAATCTTCTCGATGATAAGTCTAATCAAGGCTTTATTGGCTTACAACTACATAGTATTCAAAACAAAAATGAAGTTGGGAAAAAAGTACTTTGGAAAAATATTAGGATTGCAACTGAAAAATTAGAGGAACTTGTTTTTGATAATCAAGAACATGCTAGAATTGTAAATAATATTGATAATTTTTTAAGTGATTATGAAGTTGAAAGGGGATGGGAATTTCTATTTGATGGAAAAACATTTAAAGGATGGAGATCTGCAAAAGGTGATAGTTTTCCTGAAAAGGGATGGAATATACAGAATGGACATTTAGTTGTTGAATCATCTGATGGATCTGAATCAACAAATGGAGGTGATATTGTTACGATAGAACAATTTGATGATTTTGAATTGGAGTTAGATTTTATGGTTTCCAAAGGTGGAAATTCTGGAATAAAATATTATGTTGACACTGATAAATATAAAGTGCAAGGATCTTCGATTGGATTAGAATTTCAAATTCTTGATGATTTTAATCATCCCGATGCAAAAAAAAGAGTCAAGGTTTATGAATTAAATTCAGAAAAAGAATATTTGGTTAAAGACTATGTAAAATCAAACAGAACTGTTGGATCATTATATGATTTAATTGAAGCTAAAAATCTTAATGAGCCAAGATCTAAGAGACCTGTTAAACATGACACATGGCATAGAGCTAGAATAATCTCAAATAATGGGAATGTTGAACATTGGCTTGATAATATTAAAGTATTGGAATACAATAGGTATTCCCAAGTTTTTGACGCTCTTGTTCAATATTCTAAGTATTCTATATACGAAGATTTTGGAAAATTAAAATCAGGAAGTATATTATTACAGGATCATGGAGATCTTGTTAAATTTAAAAACATTAAAATTAGACGCTTAAATAATGAAAAATAGAAGATCATTTATAAAAAAAGCTCCACTTGCATTAGTTGGATTATCAGCAGTTTCACATGCTTTTTCAATGCCTGCAAGTTCATACAGAAAAATTATCGGTTCTAATGACAGAATTAATATTGCAGTTCAAGGGTTGGGACGTAGAGGACCAGGGTTGTTGTATAATGCTCTGAGTTGTGATAATATTGAACTGATATGCATTTCAGATGTCATGGATAAACAAATTGATAGAGTTTCAAAAGGGTATTATGAAAGAACTGGAAAAAAAGTAAAAGTAGAAAAGAAATTTTTTAAGATTATTGAAGATAAAGATTTAGATGTACTAGTTGTAGCTACACCAGACCATTGGCATGCTTACAGTGCTTGTAAGGCTATGGAATATGGGAAGCATGTGTATTTAGAAAAACCATGTAGTCATAATATGTTTGAAAATGAAATGCTTGTGAAATATCAAAAATATTTCAATTTAAAAGTACAAATGGGTAATCAACAAAGATCTTCAAAACAAACTATTGATTTAATTAATAAATTAAGAAATGGAGTAATAGGAGAGACTTATAAAGCATTAGCTTTTTATCATAATAATAGACCAGAAGTTCCTAACCAAAAAGTTGTACCAATTCCTTCAGGGCTTGATTGGGATGAATTTCAAGGTCCTGCAGTCAGAAGGACATATACTTATGATACTTGGGATTACAATTGGAGATGGTATGGTTGGTTATATGGAACAGGTGAAGCCGGAAACAATGCAACCCATGAACTAGATATTGCCAGATGGGCTTTAAATGTTGATTATCCCAAAAAAGTAGATGTATATGCAGGAAAATATCATTTCAAAAATGATGGATGGACAATGTATGATACTATGGAGGCAAAATTCATTTTTAATAATGGAAAATTGATTACTTGGGACGGTCAAAGTAGAAATGCTTTTGAAAAAGACATGGAGCTTGGAAGAGGAACCAAAATATGGGGCTCTAAAGGAACTGTTTGGGTAAACAGAAATGGTTATAAAATTTTCAATTTGGCTGGAGATAAAATTTATGATAGTGATAATGATGAGAAGTTTAATGATATTGATAGATATATGACTGAATATCATTTTGAAAATTTCTTTAATTCAATTAGAAATGGAGAAAAATTAAATTCTCCTATTAATGATGCAGCTATAAGTCAAAGTATGGTTCATTACGCAAATATGGCTTACAGAGCAGATAAAAGTTTTGAAATCAATCCTAATGATGGATCAATAAAAGATAAGAAAGTGAAGAAAGTATGGTCTCGAGAATATCAAAAGGGGTGGGAAATATCAACTAACCTTTAATTTCCTTCAATATTCTTAATTCTTTCTAATAGTGGAGGGTGGGAATAATGAAAAAACACATATAAAGGATGAGGATAAATATTTGAAAGACTATCGACATAAAGTTTTTTTAATGCTAGCACTAGACTATCACCATTATAAGTTTCTTTAGCATAATTATCTGCTTCGAATTCATTTTTTCTAGATATCATATTCATAATTGTCCCCATAATTAAACCTATTGGGCTAAATAAAAAAGAAAATATAATAATACCTAAGTGGAATGCTGGAGTTGTTCCACCCAGTGATTTAATAAGTATTTCATTATTTAAACATAATTCTAATAAAAATGTCATTAATCCAATTTGAAAAATTGATATTATAAGACCTTGAAAGATGTGTTTCTTTTTGTAGTGACCAACTTCGTGAGCAAGAACAGCCACAAGCTCATCTTCTGTGTGTTTTTCAACTAGAGTGTCAAAAAGAGCTATAGTTTTTTTAGGACCAAAACCTGAAAAATATGCATTGGCCTTTGTAGATCTTTTTGAGCCATCAATGATAAATATATTATCTATTGAGTAGCCAATTTTTTGAGAATATTCATTTATTTTATTTTTTAGACTCCCCTCTTGCAAAGGAGTTAATTTATTAAAGAGTGGAACAATCAGACTTGTATAAAACATTTGTATGAATATTATAAAAGCGGAAATGAATATCCATAAATAAACCCAGAAATTATTTTCAATTTTTTGATAAATAAATAATGCAATAAATAGAATTAAACCTCCAATTAATATGGATAATAAAATCCCTTTAATTCTGTCGGTTATAAAAACTTTCAATGTAGTTTTATTAAAACCATATTTTTCTTCAATATAAAATGTTGAATAGTATTGAAATGGTATTGAAACAATTGTGTTTAATAAAAAGAATGAAAGGAAAAATAATCCTGATTGAATAAAGTAATTTTCATAGTTCATTATAAAGTAGTCACTTACCCAGCCATAGATTCCTAGGTACAATAAAGACAATGTAATAATTGTACTTAAAGTTGATGAAATGAATGAAATTTTACCGTGTTCTTTCTTATAATTTCTTGCTTCAAGATATTTTTCTTTACTGTAGTAATTCTTTAATTGTTTAGGGATTAAATCTTTCCAGTTTTTGTTATTAATAAATTCAAGTACAGTTGAGAAGATGTAATTAAATACTATTAAAAATATTAGGATAAATAACCATTTTTCAGACGACATTGAAGTAATAATTTTGAATCATTAGTAAATATATTGCATTTAACTTTTATTGATTATACTTTAGTGAAAAATAATAAAGCTTAATTTGTGATTCATATAAGATCTTTATCATTACTAATAATTCTGATACTTATTAGCTCTTGTGGAAGAGAATATGTATCACCTGAAATAAAATCTGTCAAAAATGTAACTCTTGTAGATCAAAATAATGATCTAGTTAATTTATCTTTTGATTTAGAAATTTTTAATCAGAACAATTTTGATTTTAAATACAGTGAAATTAAACTTGATGTTTTCTATAATAATAAATCAGTTGCAAAGATTGAAAGTAATAAAAAGAACATCGTAAAAAAGAATTCAATTGATAATATACCGATACTTGTTTCAGTTAATCTTAATAGTTTGGATGAACAAATTTTCTCTGATGAAAACTTGATTATTAATATTGATGGTTATATTAAACGAGGATTATTTAAGATAAAAATTCAAAGTTCTTTTGACTTAAATAATGAGAGATGTTTTTCTGATTTAATTGATCAAAAGTTCGTAAATCAACTTATACAAATATCATCATTTAGCTTAGAATCTGTTATTGGACCTATTGCATCTTTTAATTTAGATTTGAATTTAAATAATAACTTTCCGATCAATTTTGAGTTAACACAATTAAATGCAAAGATTTACAACGATTCAGAACTTAAGAGATTAATCGCCATTTCAGAGAGTACATCAACTGTAAAAGTTAAAGAATATTCTAGTTTGCAAGTTCCTTTAAAACTTGATGTTAACTTAATAAGCTTGGGGCCCTCAATCCTTTTAGGCTCTATAAGTAAAGATTATACTATGTATTTAGAAATAGACTTAATTATTAAATTGAATGAAAAGTCAATTCCCATAAAACTTTTAAAAAAAATAATTGTAAACATGAAAAGTTTGGATATCACAATTGAATAATTTTTCTGATTTTTTTGAATATTAATAATTAATTCTCTAATATTGACCTTTGAAAGATTAAAAATATTGAAAAAATCTAGTACATATTTTTCTTTTTTACGCTTACGCCAGTAGGCTGTTCTCTTATTTTTGGTATAAGTACCACTCACTCATTCGATCTTAAATAACTAAAATAAATTCACTGTGAAAATTGAAATTGCTGTAAAGCATCATATAAAATATTGTAATGTAATATCTGAAACGATAAAATCTTCCGCAAAGGTAAGGGGGACAGGCATTGCATTGAGAACACCTGAATATATTCAAACAAAAATTGAAAATAATAATGCAGTAATAGCCACGGTTAATGAAAAATTTGCAGGTTTTTGTTACATAGAAATATGGGGGCATGGAAAATATGTAGCACATTCCGGGTTAATTGTGCATCCTGATTTTAGAGGATTGGGTCTTGCAAAAAAAATTAAAAAATTAACCTTTGAACATTCTTTATCTAAATATCCAAAAGCAAAAATTTTTGGAATAACTACTTCACTTGCTGTTATGAAAATTAATAGTGATTTAGGTTATAAGCCTGTTACTTTTTCAGAATTAACTGACGATGATGAATTTTGGATTGGATGTAAAACTTGTAAAAATTACGACATTCTTACTAGAACAAATAGGTCGATGTGTCTATGTACAGGGATGTTACATGAAAACAAATTAATATGAAAAAAATAATACTTGCATATAGTGGTGGTTTAGATACATCTTACTGTTTAAAAAAACTTTCTAGTGAAGGTCACCAAGTACACGCAATAAATATAAATACTGGAGGGTTCTCAAAAAATGAATTGAAGACTATGGAGGATAAGGCTTATATGATGGGAGCTTTTATTTTTAAATCTATAGATGCTGTTGATATTTATTACAACAAAATTATCAAATATTTGATTTTTGGAAATGTTTTAAGAAACAATACCTATCCATTATCCGTCAGTTCAGAGAGAGTTATTCAGGCAGTTGAAATAGTAAAATATGCTAAAAAAAATACTGCAACACATATTGCTCACGGGAGTACTGGAGCAGGTAATGATCAAGTTAGATTTGATTCAATTTTTCAAATCATGGCTCCAGAAATAGAAATATTAACTCCAATTCGAGACAACTCACTTTCTAGAGAAGAGGAAATTAATTATTTAAATGAGAACGGTATTAATCTTGAGTGGACCAAAGCTAAATATTCTATTAACAAAGGTCTTTGGGGAACTAGTGTTGGTGGTGATGAAACTCTAACTTCTAAAAATAGTTTACCCTCAGAAGCATATCCCTCAGAACTCTCTAAAAAAGAAAAAGAAAACGTTATATTATCTTTTTCAAAAGGCGAATTGGTTGCAGTAAATAATAAAAAAAATAGCCCTGTTGAATGTATTAAAATTATTAATAGTTTATGTGAAAAATATTGCATTGGAAGGGATATACATGTTGGTGATACAATAATAGGTATAAAAGGAAGGGTTGGTTTTGAAGCTGGTGGCCCAATTGTAATATTGAAATCTCACCATCTACTCGAAAAACATGTATTAACTAAGTGGCAACAATTTCAAAAAGATCAATTATCTAACTTTTATGGAATGCAAATTCATGAAGGAAATTACTTAGATCCTGTAATAAGAGATATTGAATCATTTTTTAACAGTAGTCAGTCAAAAGTAACAGGAGATGTATTTGTAACTCTTTTCCCTTACAGATTTCAATTAAATGGTATTGAATCCAAAAACGATTTAATGAATTTAGATTTTGGATCCTATGGTGAGCAAAATAACAAATGGTCTGCTCAGGATGCTAAAGGATTTATAAAAATATCCTCAAATCAGAATAAAATTTATCAATATGTCAACAATGAAGAAAAAAATTAAAATTAGTATTCAGGGAGCTTCTGGTTACACTGGAGGAGAGTTGATAAGATTACTTTTAAATCATCCGCTTTGCGAAATTGTTTCGGTATCAAGTAATTTTAATTCTGGTAAAAAAATCTCTGATATTCACAATGATTTAGTTGGAGATTCTGATCTTATTTTTAGCAAGGAAATAGATAAGAATGTTGATGTCATTTATTTATGTTCTGGTCATGGTAAATCTTCAACTTTTCTAAAAAGTACAAAAATTGATAAAGAGGTTAGAATCATTGATTTAAGTCAAGACTTCAGAGTCGATAATCTTTTTGAAAACAGAGTATTTGAATATGGATTACCTGAAATTAATAAAAGCAATATTCTTAACTCTAATAATATTGCTAATCCTGGTTGTTTTGCTACTGCAATTCAATTAGGTGTTATACCCTTGATTTCAGTAAATAGCAATAGCGAAGAAATTCATACTCACGCTATTACAGGAAGCACTGGAGCAGGGTTAAAATTAACTGAGACTTCTCACTTTAGTTGGAGGAATAATAATGTTTCCTGGTACAAACCGTTCACACACCAACACTTAAATGAAGTTTATAAGACAATTGATAAAAAATATAATATTAATTTCATCCCTATTAGAGGTAATTTTTCAAGAGGAATATTTTGCACATCATATATCAAAACTGAGTTAGATATAGATTCTATTTATAAAATTTATTTTGATTTTTATAATGATCATCCTTTCACTGTAGTATCAAATGAAGAAATACATTTAAAACAAGTTATTAATACAAATAAATGTCTAATTCATTTGAAAAAAATTGAAGGAAAATTATTGATAACATCAATTATTGATAATCTGATTAAAGGAGCATCTGGACAAGCAATTCAAAATATGAATTTAATGTTTGGATTTGATGAAACAACAGGTCTTAAACTAAAAAGTTCTATTTTTTAATTTTTATGAAAAATTTTATTTCAATTGATGATATAAGTGATTTTAATAGTCTGATTGATGAATCAATCTCTATCAAAAAAAATCCATTTAAATATTCACATCTAGGTGAAAAAAAAGCAATCGGTCTTATATTTTTTAATAAAAGTTTAAGAACTAGGTTAAGTATGCAAAAAGCTGCAGAAATGATAGGATTAAAATGTTTTGTAATGAATTTTAATAATGAAGGATGGAATTTAGAATTTGAAAATAATGCTATTATGTCC
>Ga0255770_10001332_pt1 | contig 22803 bp, 30 predicted proteins | sample 071ome_22_FD_179968 | JGI IMG/M metagenome (GOLD analysis project Ga0255770, IMG submission 179968) | Coastal salt marsh microbial communities from the Groves Creek Marsh, Skidaway Island, Georgia - 071404AT metaG (version 2) | ecosystem: Environmental > Aquatic > Marine > Intertidal zone >...
AATTGATTGTATAATATCCTCTGCTTGTTCACGCCACGCTTCTGCAAAAGGTTGTGCTTTGACTCTTAAACCTTTTTGTTTGTATTCAGGCCAATCCACGTAGCCATATTTCTTGTTCATGTAGCGTGTATGAATGTTGCTCATCCATCTGTTGGGATATGGTCCAATCTTAATTTTCATAGTTCAACAATCTCCACACTATCACCATACTTTTCTTTAAGTTGATTGTAAATGCCAGCAATACTCATACGCAACCCTTGATGTGGTTTACACAAGTTATAAGTGCTACCACTTTCTGTTGTTGCTGTAATCCACTTGCTGTTTATTTTAATGTCAAGTTCTGCAATAGGACTGCTCATACGCCAACTATCTCCGTACAAGTAACCACCACCCCAGCCTGCGAGAATCTTTTGAAACTGCTCGCCTTCATGGTTTACTTCAAGTAGTACCCAAGTATCTGGAGTAATACCTTGTTCTGGTTCTAACTTCATACTTGACAATCTCCTCCAGGTTGAACAAAATCTTTGCACTCGACATAAAATGCACCAGTCTCTGAGTAGATTCGTGTAATAGGTTTGCCATCAATTTCCATACCTAAACATACATACGGACCGCCGCTTGGATCAAACATTCCCAAGTTAGAAGTGTCTACATTGTCTTGACCTTTGTGAGCACCGAATCTACACCACTTCATTACTTTGTCGTCCATAACAAATTTATATGTGTTCTTGTTAACTGCTTCCCACATATAGGAATCCGAATAGCGATTTGTATACATTGTATCTGATTTAAACATCGTCTTTTTCAGTTACCTGCCTTGTCCTCTGTATTTCTTAAAACCTTGTTTCTTAGATTTGTTCATCGAGGATCTTTTTACCATACTCATCTTACCGCTTGATGAACTTTTCTTTTTTAAACTTGAATGAGTAGTTGCACCACTAAATTTTATTGCCATATTAATCTCCTATATATTAATCTTCTTCATCCCAAAAAGGATCATCGGGATCATATTTTCTAAGGTTGAGTCCTGCAATAGCGTCCTCGTCCCCGGAGTTTAGAATTTCTATAATGCGTTCTATCTCCTTATATTCTGGATGGTCAGCGTACACACCACCAGCATTAAAGTCCCTTTGATCAAGTATCGGGCCTTTGGCAACAATGTCCATGGCCATGGAGGCAAATTGTTCTTTCATTGCTTCCTTAACAAATGACTCAAGGTCTTCAATTTCTTCATTTTGAAACATTACATCATTACTATCCACATAGGGTAATGTTGCTTCGTTCCACATCATTGGTCGCCGATCGCTTCCGTAATACACTTCAACAATCTCGTACCAAAAAATTGCAGGATCGTCCGGATCTTGCCTCCTCATAATTCTGTAATTCCATAGATTCATTCTCTATATCCTCTGTAAAATAAACATTTTTAATGCCAAAAGATCTTATAGCCTTGAGACACCCCGGACAAGGTTTTGATAACCCTGTTACATAAAACTCTGTTTCTGGATAAGGTTTTTTTACCCGTGCAACATACATATCACAAAGCCTCAATTGTTCCCTATCAATAATTTGTAATGCTTTTCTAATAGCATCTATTTCTGCATGAAGATAAATGCTGTCTTCATTCGTTCCAAACTCACTTTGCAAAGGATGTGTTTTCATCTGATTCAATCCAATGCTTATTACCGTCTTTTTATATACAACAGCCGCGGCCAGTTTAAAAACATTCCGAACTCCGTGATTAGTTAAAGCATGGTTCAAGATATACTTGAACATTCTTGTTTTTGACCGATCACCTGAGCCTTCGATCACACCATACGGTATTGTATCTTCTAGTAACAACTCTGTCATGCTAAACCTTTTCAATATGGCATAGGAGCAAGGATTCGAACCTCAACCAACGGTTTTGGAGACCGCTATGCTACCGTTACACCACTCCTACATTCTTCATTATATATTTACGTTGGTGCCGCCACCCGGACTCGAACCGGGACGCCATAAGCGAGGGATTTTAAGTCCCTTGTGTCTACCAATTCCACCATGGCGGCACTATCCAACATACTTTTTAATTATGGTACCAGGACCCGGATTCGAACCGAGATTAGCCAATTATCTGTTGCTACGGAGTATAAACCCGCTGTTTTACCGTTAAACTACCCTGGCTATCCTTACTATCTATGAATTCTCCTTGTGACTGGAATACTGCTGTCTATATTGTTAATATACTACCGAATGGCGTATGTGTCAACTATTTTGTATGTATGAAAACACTTTTTTGAGTAATTTTCTTATCACAGGATGTTGTGTGTCAAAACCCCATACAGCAAGATAGCCTAATAGATTAGGAGATAACAGATATCCCATTTCGTCTCTGAACCCTGCTGTTTTATTTGCCATCTTTAACAATTCTAATGCACCATCTTTACCTGCTTTACGCACAAGTTCTGTTGAAATATTTTTTGCGAATGCTTCGATTTCATCATCGTTGCCAAGATATTCTTTAGATTTTTTAATATCAGGATCGGTTGCTTTTGTTTTGTATTGTCTTTGTTTCACAAAGTCACGTGAACGATACTGACGCATATGAACCATTTCGTGTTCCAGTGCATCGAGTATTCTGTCTTTGATATTTTCAACACCTTCGGGTTCAAACTCAATAGTTTCATCCTTAGGAGAAAAAATTAGTTCTATGTAAAAAGGATCTAGTTCGTCTTCATCATCGTACGGATCATATGCGGCATTCATGTTCATATCACCGCTATCAACCTTATCACTAACTTCGACACTAACTTCGCTCACACCATATCTTTTGAGTGTGCTATGAAGTTTTTTCGCTATGTCTTTTCGGGTAATTGGTTCACCACTAGCAATAAATGTAAGAAAAGGTGCTAATCCTTTTTCAAGTTCATCTCTGTTAACGGGTTTTGTGATCTCGCTCAAAATCATGTTTTTATTTACTTGGCTTATTTGAATAAATTATTGTTGACCCTTTTCCTTGCTCTTTTTTAACACGCTCTTTTTCTTTTATTTCCTCTTCGCGTGTATCAAACTCTACCTTTTTAATAATCTTTGCTTCCTTTTCCCATTCAGTATACACAGGAACTGGCATTCCCATATCATCTTTTACTCGGCTTTTTTCAATAGGTTTGTAACCAAAGTCAAGTTGTGTAGAATGGCGGTCAGTGATTGCTTTTTTTTGTTTCCACTTGTTTTCTTTTTTGTCCCATTCTCTGGGTGCTGTTCTAAGGGAAGGTGTACCTGTAATTAATTTTTTAATATCTTCTTTACAACCGCAATTAGGACAGGTGTCTGCATCATCATTTACACCTACTAATTGATCCCATTGATATTCGCACTTGGGACAACCGTATGATCTAACTGGCATATTTAAAACTCCTTGTACATCTATTTAACAATAGCAAATTAATAGTATTCAAAATTTTGACAATCTAAATGTTTAGCAATAAATTTAGCACCATTACGCAAGTGAAATGTGCGAGCCATCTCAGTTAACGGTGATAGTGTAACAAACCGTGTGCATGATGTTTCTTTTTCGAGTAATTTTTTTGTTTTTAAAACAATTTCGCGGCCAGCACCTTTGTCATAACTCCATACGGTATAAAATACAGCAACACTACCATGCTGTCCATCTTGAATTGCCTGTTGTGCAAAAAGTTCTAGATCTCTTTCGTCAGTGGGAACTTCGTTACAATATGCAACACAAATTACTGCACGAATTTTATCTTTGTTACTTAATACAAAGACGTCTTTACCAGCACCTACACGTTTTTCAAATGGAATATGTGGTCTAACAGGATCGTTAACAATAAGATGTTCTTCACCGTTCCTAATCTTTCTCAGCATCTTTTTTCCTTAGGCTCCATGAGCCGTTGTTAAGATCTTCCCATTCGAGAGTATCACCTATATCCCATCCTACTTGATCGATAGCACCAGGAGGAAATTCCAAGTATAATTCTTTTGTTTTAGAATCCTCTTTTATTTCAATAATCCATCGATTATCGGATATTTTTTTTGGGTACGTCATTGTAGCACCTATTACAAAATATGATCTGCAACTTTCAAATCAATCATCTGTTTAGCAGTATAATATTGATCTGATGGGTTTTTAATAAATTTGTTACGAACTTCTTGAATTGTCATTCCTGTTGCTTCTCTAAGAATATTAAGACAACGTAATTCGCAGTTTTGATTTTCTTTCATTTGTGCTTTCATATCATGCATCTTTGATTCCATAGAGTCGCTATGTTGATGGTTCATACTACCTGCATTCTTGCCGATATATCTTTCACCTTGTTTACCACTTGCAAAAATTAAAAATCCAGCACTCATAACAGCACCAATACCTAATGTGCTAATTGGATGATAACTAGACTTCATAATATCTATCAAAGCAAATGCTTCGTATAAATCTCCACCATAGGTGTTGATATAAAGTTGTAAAGTTCTTTTAGGTTTCTTAACTAGATTGGCTGACAAAATCCATTTGATTGCCTCGGCAACATTGTCATTTGAGATATCACCACTGAGATAGTGAATATCACTATCCAGAAGACTCTTGTCTATAGTCTCGCTGGCTGTCCAATTTTCATATTTTGTCGGCATGTTTTATACTCTATAATATACGCATATTTAGCGAAAGTCAATCTTTTCCTTGTCCAAGTACGGCCCCCATCCCGCCTACTTGATGAATTGCCTCATTGATCACGGAGTCACCTACCAAACTACGCTCACGGTGTTGCAATTCTTTCCGTATTTGCAGTACTTTCGTGTACTGCGATTTGGCCTGCCCGGCAGGACTCGAACCTGCGACCTACTGCTTAGAAGGCAGTTGTTCTGATCCAACTGAACTACGGGCAGAAACTTCATATTATTGTAGTACTAAACTCCCGTCATGTGTTTGTTCTTTTGCCGCAATAATATCAAATAATTGATCCTGAAAGGCTTCCATTTCTTCGTCTGAAATCCATTCATAATCTAGTTCGTCGTTTAAAACTGCCGTAATACGATTAACATCGCTTTCACGAAGTTTTAGTGGATGATTCATTTGTTTTGGTTTTACGTACTTAACGGCCACTTTGAAACCCCTTTAAAAGTGTGTCCTAATTTCTAACTATGTATATAGTATAGTACCTGTAGAAGATTATGTCAACGGTTTTTTGTTGTTTTTTGGTAATTTTTTTCAAAAAAAACCCTAACTTTCGCTAGGGTTTAGTTTTGGCATTTTTCCTCGCTCAATGGGGACGTTTGCCTTAGAAATAAATCTTTTTGTTTAATTCTGGATCTTCAGCATCTTCAACAACTTTGTCTACGACAGAAGTATCTTTAGCCGGAGCCTTTCCTGCCGCCGCTTCGAGCGCCGCTGTTTTAGAAGCAACCCAGTCAGTATCTTCTACGCGAGCAATTACCTTTTTAGATATTACTTTATCAGTCATGTTAACTCCTTACTATTATTAATTGTATTTATCGTTTATCACGATTATCCCAAGGTGCTGTTTCCTTACAACCCGCAGGCATAGTATCCTTGTAAGTAACACCTGCTTCAAAGCCACTTTTAGTTTGTTTGATATATGCACTTTCAAACGGCATTTCACGTGGTTTTCCGAAGCATTTATTGTTACTTTGTCCTGGATACCTATATCTAGGATTATGCTTTAGGAAGTCACGTAATTCAGCAAGTTCTTCTGCTTCTTTTACTTGCTTCCAGTTGTTATAACAATATGATGCCTCTGTATAATTAGAAGTATTCTGTACACAATATTTTATTACGCTGTTATTAGTATTGGCATTTGCTGTTGCCACCCATAACCACGACACCACAGCCGCGATTAATAGTCCCAATGCTACTAGGTTCTCCTTCATGTTTTTATCCTCTCGCTCTAGTATTGATTCACGGTTGTTGTACCACACCCGTTTGCATTTAAGCAATTTTGATTGATCACATAATTTTGATCAGTACTTGAATTTTGATTGAGTTGTAAAGTAGATGAATATCCACTTAGATCAATCGTTGCGGCATGGTCTCCCGTGCCTTCCTGGGTAACGCTAACCGTTTGATCACTGCCTAATGTGATGTCAAGAAAGTGTTGCCCTGAATCTTTTTGATTTGTTGTTAGGCTATTATCGCTTCCGTTTATATCAACGAATAACATTTTATCTGTTTCTCTTTGTGCCGAACTAACCGTGTTGTCATCGCCGTTTACGTTTATGTCAGCAAACTGCCCTGTGCCAAATCCTAGGTTGTATTGTGTTAGTCCTATTGTATTATAGCCGCCCGTGATGTCTATGATTGCTCTATGTCCACCGGTGTCGCCCGAAGCATCGCCCTGTGATACCGTCATCGAATTGTGATTGCCATTGATACCAAATAGCAGAACATTGTCATCGCTTGAGTTTGTTACTGAACCTTGTGTTATGTTTACGGTGTTGTAATCTCCGCTCACAACAGCATCACTTATTGTTTGTGATGTTGTGCTTGTTCCAGCGACCAAGTTATCATCGCCGTGTTGCTGAACGTCCAGGTCCAAATTATCTCCGCTCTGCTGTATGTAGATACCATTGCCCGAGTGTGTTATACCTCGTGTAGTTGTTCTTAGGTTTGTTTGTGCACCTGTGGGTGCCGAAACTGGAGTTGGTTCTGTTGTGGAATACGTTGAAGCAGGCACCAATGCTACTGATCCTGATTGATCCCAATATAACTTAACTGCGGCGCCACCACCGTTTTCATACCACCACATATCAATATAATAGGTTTCACCACCCGTGAGTGTTTGGTCTGATGAAATGTAATTCCAAGTATTAGCACCCTGTTCTTGCCAGTCGTTGATTACCACGGTGTCATCCAACTTCATATACACACCATCATCAGCATACAGATAGAATTGTATGTCCTGACTACCTGAGCCTGGCACGGTGATGTATCCATACATATGGACAATAACCCTTTCGTTTCTACCAGAGTCTAATACATAACCACTTCCCCAATTGTAATCTATACTTGATATTGTACCTGAACTTAATTTTGTGGGATATGTTAAACTTCCGCCATTACCTGGAAAACTTGGTGTAGCACCTGTGCCTTGGTAAGTATCGTAGTAGAGGTCAGCATTTGCCGGAGTCAAATAAAATAACAGGCTAATTAGACTGATTAATAGTAATCTCATTGTTGATTGCTCCTCCGTTTGGATTAATTTCAAAGTCTATAACTTCATTACCGTTTTGATTATGATCAATGCTGTAAGTGTAGTTTTTATCTAATTCCATTCTTGTATAATTTCCGCCCGAATCTTCTCTGATGAATAACCAGTTCGGCGGCTGATCAATTATTGTAATTCCGGTTACAGGGTCAGTTCCTAAAAAACTATCACCTTTGTTTTTTTTATCTAAATCTGTTTGCATTTGTTTAATAATATTTTCCATGCTGGCATCAAGTGCATCATATAAAAACTCTACATCTAATGGGTTATAATCTAATTCACTACCCCATAACTCGTCTTCGTCAATTTGAAGGAGATCTTTGTTTAATCCCTCAAACGCTAAAAAGTCTAAATCTAAAATACCCGCTATTGCTTTTACTCTATCGCTTTCTGCATCCGCATCTAATTTTACAGGCTTTCTAATAATTAAAAGGTTGTTAATCATATTTTCATCTAAATCTAATATTGCAGGTTTGCTTGGAGGATTTTTTGCTGTGTCTACTCTTGTTGCTTGAAATGCTTGATTCATTATAACACTACCAACATCACTATCTACACTAATTTCCCCTACGGTGCAAAATCTATCTACCTTGCCGCCGGGTCCAGGAACTTCTGTACAACTTGGCAATAGAATAATTGTAGAAGCACCTGTTTCGTCTACGGTCATTGAAAAGTCCGTACCTCTAACTCCAACCACTGCTGTGGGTGTGCTTATCTTAACATTCTGTCTGCTGTTCTTTGCAATTTGTCCTGAAGCATATCTTACGGTACCGAAAGATGCTTTTAATGAAAGTGAACCTGTGCTAGTATTTGGATCATATACAAATTCGTCGATAACTAGTTTTGAGTTTTCAGTTACGTCAACACGGGTTTCATCAACAAATTGTATTGCTGTTCTCCCGTTCTTGGTCTTTACCGTATCATAACTTTCCACATCAAAGTCCTTATCGATCTTTTCGAACTTTTCTCCACCTTTTCTCTCGATATCTGTAACACCAGTCTGTTGAATTACATCACCTATCTTAGCATAGGCTGACGAGTATCCGATTACGAGCATGAGCAGGATTGTGATCCAACGCATATTAATCGCTCTGTGTTACGTCAATGTCAGCATTATCACCACTAGTGGTAAGATTAAGAACATTATCATAAACACCACTTTGTGTAATATCTATTGTTGCACCTTCACCAGTATGACTATGTGTTAACGAATGACCATTTATATCACCGTCACCACTTTGTGTATAGTTTGCTGTATTTCCAAGTGTAGCACCTAACGCATCATTATCGATATCGATATCTGAATCAGCATTTGCCGCATTTACCGTTAGTGTAATAGTTTCACTATTTCCTGATGCAATGTCAAGTGTACCTACGTAGTTTTGAGAATCAGCAGTATTACCAATAGTAACCGTAATATCGGCACTACTATCTACAACGTCGATGCTCATGCTTACGGTTTCACAATTTGTTCCACCGCTATCACAAGTTAATGCAACCGTGTTTGAGTTACCAGTTAAATCAATGTTACCAGTGTAAGTGTTACCATTAATAACTGCCGACACAACGTTACTATCCCCTACTTGATCAATATTGAATGTCATTGTATCACCAGTTAAACTTATTGCTGTTGCGGAAGTACCCGCTATGTTATTTTGTCCATCTTGTGTTATATCTAAGTCTAAGTTATCGCCGGATTGTTGAATGTATATGTCATTCGCTAATGCAGGGAAAATTAAACTCAGAGATAGCAAGAGAACGCTTGTGCTAATGAACTTTGATATTTGTTTCATTACCCTCTCCTTTATTATTATCGTTATTATCAATCTCTGGTCCCTTATAGTCCCAAAGTTCTTTCTCCACTCCTTGTTTAACTAATTCCACAATAGCCGCCTCGATGGCTGTTCTCACAGCGTAATTAGTTGGTTCGTTAACAGCCGAACCTGCTTCTATCTCTAATGCTTTTGTTCCTAGATCTAAAAATCTAAAAACATCTGCACTAGTTTTGTGACTAGCGATAATTTTCTCCGTTGCAACACTTAATAATACTTCACCTGTTTGCACACTTACTATACGCATAGACACCGTTACTTGGTCTGTTCTATATTGTGTGTTAGCACCGATACCAAAATATCTCGCTCCTGCGCCACCACTTGTTGTATTAGAATCATAACCAACAACTCCTCCTTCTAAAATCAATCCTGCGAACAACATTGGTTTTAGTTTAACTGCTTCTTTTCCTTCATAAACTTCTCGTGTTGATCTAATTAATTGTCTCTCCTTAACAAGATTATCTAAACCAACTCTTTCAACAACGGTAAACCATGAACCGTTACCTATTTTTTGTAATGCATTAATAACCCATACTTCAGCACCTTGTGTTACGGCACTAGATAATTGACTAAACTTATCGCTCGGTTTACGCTGTCCAGTCTTATCACTGAAAGCATAAACGGCTATTGTAATTTTTGGTCCATCCAACGGGGGTATTGTATCTAAAATATTTTGTATTGGAGATCTTGCTACTTGCGGTTCACTCCATGTTGATTTGTCCATCGTTGATGCACAACCAGAAAGAATTGTCGCAATAATTATAGCAGATAACAAATTCTTAATCATGTATCAATCTCCTAAAATCCAAATCCAGTGAGTGGAACAGAAATTTCTGTGTAAGTTCCGTCGTCCTCCGTGATCTGAATGCTTATGGTATCAGCCGATGTATCTTTGACCCAATAAATCGTTGCTCCTTCTATTGTTGCTGTACCAGATGTAGCACCGCTATCGGTGAACATATTATCTACCATTTGCTTAGATAGTTGAGCATAAATTCGTGATTCTACGTTGTTGATAAATTTGTTAAGAGTTGTCTGCTCCGCTTCACGCTTTGCTTTAGCAATTTCTGCTTCTTTTTTCTCTTGTAGTTCTTTCTTACGTTGGAATTGTAATTGTTCAATCGCTAATACATGATTGCTGTAACCATTACCAGAGAAACTAGGGTTTTTAAAGTCGTGAACTAACTCTCCGGCAAAAACACCCGAAGAAATAGAACAGATTAATAGTGTTATAAGTACCCTCATTTCATTCTCCCGCACTAATATTTATAGGATCCTTTTAAGATAAGAAATGCGTATATTATAATAGTGTCATTTAACTTTATTTTTTGGTGTGCATTTTGTGGTAAATATACGTATGAAATGGATCACACATTGGGCGACCGCCCTTATTACTCTAGCAGTTTTATCGTTCATAGGATTTTCAGATCCTTATGTAAAACAACTAATGCGTTTTAAATCATTTGATATTATTCAACAATATGATACTCCTGTTGTTTCACAAGATGTTATACTGGTCGAGATAGATGAAAAAGCAATAGAAGCCAACGGACAATGGCCTTGGAATAGAAGTGTACTAGCAGATACAATAGGCAAATTGCGTGAAGCAGGCGCTGGCATTATTGTACTACCCATTCTATTTTCAGAAGAAGATAGACTAGGGGGAGACGAAGCCTTGATCGCACAACTACTAAACAATGGCGTTGTTATAGCACAAGTAGGTACAACTCAGACAAACAAAAATGCTGTACCAAGAGGTGTTGCTAAAATAGGTGATCCTATGCCATGGCTGTTTGAATGGCCGGGTATGCTAGGACCAATACAGGATATAGGTGAAGCGGCGGACGGTGTTGGCGTTATTAATACTGCTCCTGAGATTGACGGTGTTACAAGAAGATTGCCTTTGTTAATGCGTGTGGGCGATGAAGTGTATCCAAGCATAGCCATAGAAACAATTCGTGTTGCTGTGGGTGATCCAAGTTATCAAGTCAAGGCGGGCGAAGGTGGAATCATTGCAATGCGTGTTCCAAAGTATCAAACCATACAAACAGATCCTAATGCACAGATATGGTTACGCTGGAACAAGAAGTTTCCTGCAATTAGTTTATCAGACGAAGAATTATATTCAGCAGTACAAGGTAAAACGGTTATTATTGGAATTACAGCAGAAGGTATTGGAGGAGTAATTGCTACTCCAAATGGCGAGAAGTATGCTCATATGTTACCTGCTACTGCTCTACAAACTATTATTAACGGTGATAATATAGTCCGTTTTGATTACGCTACATTTGTGGAATGGCTTGCGGCATTGCTCATAGGTCTTATTCTAATTTTAACGTCTAATAAAGCACCTTACTGGTTTGCTGGTGCTTTGATACTCGTTGCTACCGTAACACCTGTGTACGGCGCTTATATTGCGTTTACAGGGCATTTAATGCTGTGGGATTGGAGTTGGCCTGTACTTGTATCAGGTATAGTTGGATTTCATGCTATCTTTAATCGATTTACCAAAGAGTTTTTTGAAAAACAAGCAATCAAAAAACAATTTGCAGGGTATTGTTCACCAACCGTTGTGCGTATGCTACAAGAAAATCCAAGCCTAATCAAAGAGGGTATGAAGCGTGAAGTATCGATTTGCTTCTCAGACCTACGAGGCTTTACTCCTTTGGGTGAAAGTTTTGGCAATGACGTAAAAGGTCTCACAAAATTAATGAATGGATACATGGATGCTATTACGCAACCAGTATTGGATGCAGATGGAATGATCATCAAGTACATTGGCGATGCAAGTATGCACGTACACAATGCACCTAATGATGATCCTGATCATCCTAAGAGTGCTGTTCGTACAGGACTCAATATGTTAAAAGCAGTGGAGAAATTTAATGAAAAAATTACAGCAGAAGGAAGACCGCCCATCGGTATGGGAGCGGGTATTAACACCGGACTTGGGTATCTTGGAGAAATGGGGTCAACAAGCAGACACTCATATGACGTACTTGGCGATGCCGTCAGCACAGCCGCACGTATTGAAAGCAAGTGTAAGGAATACGGTTGCTTATTACTAGTAGGTGAAAATACCTACGATCAAACCAAAGACGATTTCTTTTATTTGAAAGTAGACGAACTTGCTGTTAAGGGCAAGAGCGTAGGAATAAGAATTTATACGGTTCTTGATGTAGATCCTAACAAACATTCACAAGCGAAAGAAAGACACGATCATATGCACGTAGAATACAAAGCACAAAGATTTAATATTGCTATTAAATTATGCAAAGAATTGAAAAGTGAATATCCAAATGGTGCGTTTGATGGCAAAATGAATGCTTACTACGACATGTGGATTGAACGTTGTGAATATATGAAGACCCAGAAACTTCCTAAAGATTGGGATGGAATTTTTATTGCTACTACAAAATAATTTTAATTGTTAAAAGAATATTTTACAAAGGGTTTGACCTAATACAAGTCCAGTTGCTATACCTAAACTGATAGCAACATAGATTAACCAAGCACCTTTGCAAGATTGTTTAATTGTAGGTATTTTACTTGTCATGCTTTTTTTCCTCTTTTCCAGTACTATTAAATGTTTGACTTTGTGATTGATACTTTTTAATAATTTCTTCTAGGTCTTTATCAGGTTGCATACCTTTTTGTTGATAGTATTCCAACACCATTGAAAGTTTTGTATTAAGTCTTATCATATCGTTGTCAAGCATACGAATGCGATCAACTAATTTAATAAGTGTAGAACTAGCATCTCCTACAACAGGTTTAATTTCTGTAGTTACCCAAGTCCATACGTAGTAAACAAAGTAACCAAGACCCATTGCCGCAACAATCGGAAAACCAAAGTCTTTAATTGCTGATGCTAATTCTCCTGTCATTACTTTAAATCGTCCTTCATTCTAACCAGCCAACCTTTTTCGTTTACTACAAAAACATCGCCTGGTTTGTACAAAGCGTAACCTTTGTCACTGCCGTCTCGTTGTTTTCCCATAACTTCTCCGTCCCAGTCGCCTACGACTTTAAAATTATCTCCAACTTGATCTATGTTGTAACCTGTCCAAAGCATTTAATCTCTCCTAGCGTCTTCTTTGCCTTCATTCGCGGCAATTCTTTCCACGTTTGGTTTGACTCCAAGAACGTGGCTCATTAGAGCGTCAATTTTAACCAAGTCATTGTTCATGGTTTGCACTCTGTTGTCAAGTGCATTAATGATATTCTTAAGTCCGTTAATAGACCCTGTTACAGATGCTAATATAAATTTTAATGTTGTGAAAACAAATATGCCAGCCGCTATTGCTCCTGCAATAGGAAAACCTACATCTGCTACAAACGCTAAAAAACTCATATTACCCTCTCTTTTCCGCTCAAAAGTATTTATCGTAATATGAATACTTAACTATCTACGTTTTAGTATGATTCCGTTTTTAAATGCAAAAGACCCGCCCAATGTAATTGTAGGACCTGATGCTGATGGAGCAGGTGTAGAAATACCGAAGTCTGCTAGATACAATACCCTAACTTCGCTAGATTGTGCTTGTGGTAGAGTTCTATCTGACCAGCCAGCACCTTCTGGATCAGTTTCTTCTGCACCAACATTAAATTCATCAGTGTTAACGGCCGCTACGTTTGTCTGAATCCAGTTACGTAAATCAGCATACGTCCAACCTCTATTGTATTGCATAATGGTTGCCAAGAATCCACAAGCAACAGGGCAAGCCGCCGACGTTCCGCTGAAGCGTGTATCACGACAATCTGCTGTTTCTAAATCCTCATACCCATCATCAAAACGTGCAACGTCAGTTCCATATGTACCTACCGTAGCCGCTAGTGTACCATCTGCTGGTGCATAAATGTCAATCGCATTTCCCATATCGCTGTAACTGACTTTGCTTTCTTTATTACCAACAAACACATCATCTAAAGCACCTACGTTAATTGCAGGAAAGTTTACATCATCGCCTTGGAAACTTTGACTTGCTGATTTACCAATATGCTGAGGGAATCCTCTTCTGTTGGTTGTTCCTGTTACACTATAACCAAAACTAGAAAATGTTGTTTGATATAAACTACTTGTATTGTTTAATGCAATTCTATTATCGTAATCTGGATGATCTGGATTAACTTGTTTTTGTCCGCTGTTACCTGCGGCCGCAATAAAAATGACCCCCGAGTTAACTAACTCTTCGCCGGCCTGCGTCATTGAGTTATCATAGAATTCAGACTTCCATCTACCTAGGTCGCCGTCGACTCCCATGTACTTGATAAACTCTGGTTCGTCACCCGATCCTGGATAACTAACCGGACCGCTGTCACGATGATAATAATGTGTTCCTGATTTACTTGCACGGTACCCCCAACTATTACTCATTAGTGTTGGGTCTTTAGTTCCGTACTTAGAATTTGTAGGCTTGTTTTGATGAAATAGTTTTACAATATCAAAACCACGTTCAATGGTACCTGCATTACCGTTACCATATAAGTTAAGATGCCATTTATTACAATTATATGCCCAACCGTGCGTACGACCAAATATTAAACTTGCACATTGGGTACCGTGTGTAGCGGTTGCAGTTGTTGGATATGTTGAGTTACTTCCATGTACACCGTTGCGTGTGTAAGAACTACTAACGGTTACGGTTCCCATACTTGCAAATTTTGCTGAACGTTGACTGCTATTACCCCACCAAGTTCTTGCTACACTTTCTACAGGAACTTCAGTTCCATCCCAACGTGTTTCTAGTCTAATAGGATCAACAACATATCCTGATTCTCCTGCTAGTGCTGGATTGTCTTGTTCTGGTGTATTACCATCTTGGAATATGCTTCTAATTGTTGCAAGTGATGGCTTACTAATAACCGGAGCAATGTATGTGTTGTGGAACGCATAACCTAATGGGTTATTTGCTAGAATGCCTGCTTGGGTACGCATATCGTCTGTCCATTCCGGAGCAAGACTTCCACCTTCCCATAATTCTGTGTATTCAAACATACAGAAGTTTAGTAGATACAGGTATTCTTTTGCGGCTACTTCAAATGCATCTCCATCAGTCTTCCAATCATCTGGATTGTCAAGATAACCCGATGGATCCCACTTGCCGGCATCGTATGCTTCTTCCATTGCGGCATATAAATCACCTGACTGCCAGTCTGCACTTATAAAAGGATATAATTTTATATCTTCTGCAGGTAAACCATGCATGTGTAGTGTATGGAATACGTGTTCAATAACTTCCTGTGCATCTGTATCGCCATCGCCATATCCATCGCCTGTCGAATTCAAATACCACACCATGTCATTTTGTACATGAGTGTCAAACAGGTTAGTTAGGTTCCAATCAATAACACCTTGGTCAGTTAGGAAGTTTGGAGAGTAATCAGCACCGGCACCTCTGGCTACTCTTTGTATAGTTGGTAAGCCTGCGTGATAAGTTCCTGTGTCACCACTTAATGTTTTAATTAAATTTCTTTGGTATGTTTGATTAATGCCTGCTCCATTTGGATCTGTAAACAATTCAAACATACGACCAACTTTTTCTAACCAAGCATCTGGAACTGCGACTTGTCCACCTACGGTTCCAGCACCCATAATTCTTACACCGTTAACGGTAACTTCACGCTTGAAGAAATCACTGCCGTCTCCAACCACATCAATAATCGAGCCATTGTTGTATTCTGGATCTAATCTGCCAGCAGTGAACCAATCCGGATCTATATAATAAGGTCCATCAAGAACAACATCTAAAACATCGCAGTAACCATTGCCGGGTAAAACATTACCGCCTGTGTAATCTGTAGGATTAACAGCATTTGTAACACCTGTGTTAATAAATTCTACGTGTCCGATCCACGTACCATTGTCTGCAACAATAACATCAACATCTTCTCCAGCACCCTTTTGTGTTATGGTATCTGATATCGCTGTGGTTGTACTTGTGTCTGTAGCAATCCAGTTGTTTCTTTGTTGACCCATTCTTAGCAACTGATTAGAAGCGTGATTTAGATCAGCGGAACCACTGCCAAATGATCCTAATATAGCACCTTCATTGGCCCAGAACTGATAGTTTTTTACAGGAGTGGTATAACGTTCGTAACTCTGTCCTGTTACGTCCATGCGTAAATCATCTTCGGTTGCATTAAAAATTTCTGGATAATGTGCCGGAGCAAGTTGAATGTATTTTATTCTAGGATCTGATTTAAGTAATTGTGCTTCTTCGTCTGTAAGTAGATACTCACCTCTTGTAGGACTATGTTCAAAATGATCTGTACAATTTACTTCTCTCTCTGGAACATTATCATACGCACTTGCATCGCAAAGTTGAGTGTGTAGTTCGTTGTATTGTTCTGCGGTATATGTGCTTAATTCGTAATACTTTTCACTCATGAGTTACTCCTAATGTAGGTCAACCCAAGAACCATTAGCATAACCTTGAAATTTGTTTGTTGTGGAATTATAAATTACATCACCATTTGATGCTGTTAATCCATCTCTACCTGATGTTGTAAATGAAGCCAACTTAAACGGAGATTGTGTAATAGTTACTCTGTCACCTGCTGTCAATTCTAAACTAGTGCTACTTTCGATAACAGGTGTTCCTGCACCTGAAGTAATTACATCACCTTCTAAAGTAATATCTCCAGAAAAAGTTACATCGTCACTAAATGAAAGCGGTTGTCCATTTACCGTACTAATACTATTGCCAATAACCTTAACGGTATCTAAAACTAATTGTCCAGTTCCATTAGGAACAATACTGATATTTCCATTATTAACACTGGTAATGTTATTTCCGTTTACATCGAGATCGCCTGCAAGAACAGGACTAGTATCTGTGCTATCCCAACTTAAATTAATATTTTGAATAAAGTCTGTCATGTTCTACCCTATGTTATATTGTATAATGGAATCTTATATTCTGCTCCATTCACACTAATTTTTAAATACCTTTCAGGAGTTGCTGGCAAACCTGACGCCGCACCATCTGATCCAACGGTAGTTTCTAGTGTCGCATTAATTAATACAGCATCATCTAATTGTACTTTACCAGTACCGTTTGCCGCAATTACCAAATTTTCATTTGAACGTGTACCTGTAATATTATTTTGTGTAATTTGTACACCTTCTGTTTGAACTACGGTAGCATCAAATGTTCCATCTAATCCAAGTGTTGCACCGTCAAATGTTAACTTTGAACTATCTTGTAATAAACCACTAGCACCAGCGTATGTTATTCTTCCACTGGTTAAATTGTTACTTGAAATGTTTCCTGTTGCTGTAAGATCTGTAGTTTCTGTATTTCCTGTTATAACAACACCAGTTGCTGAAGTGTTTAGTTTTAGATTTCCTGCGTGGTATATTGATGTTGATCCACCGTCATTAACTTGAAATTGTTCAGTATCATCTGCTTGATTATATATGGTAAAAATACTTGTGTTAATTCTTAAGTTATTGTTGCTTGGAGATGAAACTTTATTATTTGTGTTAAATGTAACACTTTTAGAAATAGGAAGTGTAACGTCATTAGCAATATTAATAGTACCTGTTCCACTAGCACTTAGTTCTAAATTATCATTTGAATTTGTTGTTGAAATAGCGTTACCATATATGGTCATGCTACTTGTTGTAATGGCATTCGTACCAGTTGTTGTAATTGTACCAACCGTGATTTCATTTGTTGTTACATTTCCTCTGCCAGTTACATTATCAAGTGTATCTGATTCAGCAGTTAGATAAGGTGTAAAGTCCGGTGGTGTATATGTAAACACACCTGTGGAATTATCATATGCAATACCGCCACTGCCGCTAGCCGCCGCATCTGCTCCGACACTTAATGCAGTAAGTGCAAGTGCATCTGTAATTCCATAACCTACTAGTGTTGTTGGTGTGCTTGTAACATTAGAAAAAGCAACCGAACCTGCTGTTCCTGTAACATTACCAGTAACGTTACCTTGCACATTACCTGTTAGATCACCTACAAAACTTGTTGCTGTAATGGTTCCGCCATTTGTAATATTTTGTGAATTTAAATTCAATGCCGCACTAGGTTGTGTTGTTCCATCTAATCTTAGATATTGATCATCTAATGCTGTATCACTTAGTGTAACATTTAGAGCAACTGCACCTGTACCATTATATGAAATTGCACTTGCTGTTGCTTCACCTGTAATTGAAAAATCCTGCGATGCTTGGTTGAATGTAATATTACCTTGCTCATCACTAGCAGATGATAAGCCGTCACCGCCAATAAACTTAATTGTGTTATCTGTTAATACATTAATTTCTGTGGAATCATCTGCGGCAATTCTCCAATAGTAACCACCACCTTGACCGCCACCAACTGCTTGTGGTGCAAATCTAAGGTTTCCTAAACCGTCTGTTACTAGAACATTGTTTGGAGAACCATCTGTGTTAGGAAAGGTTAATCCATTTAATATAATGTTACCTGTTCCATTTGGTGTTATAATGATATCACCATTAGTCGCATTTGTAATAATTTGTACTTCTTCGCCCTGAATCTTCTTGCCATTTACGTCAAGATTCTGCGATAATGCACCTAATGAGCCGTTGTAATTTGTAATGTAATTATTTGCCATTCTGCTAGTTTCCTTAACTAGTATTATTTAGCAGTTTGGCGTTTTATAGAACTATGCTTGAACAAGCATAAAAAAGCAACTGCGGGCATTAATAACACCCGCAGTTACAAGGGCAGAATTACATCATGCCCATACCTGGATCCATCGCAGGTTGTTTCTTATCATCTTCAGCAATATCAGTAATTGCACACTCTGTTGTTAGCAATAAACCTGCTACGCTTGAAGCATTAAGAACTGCTGTTTTAGTTACTTTAGTAGGATCAACAATGCCTAGTTCTAGCATATCTCCATACTCGCCTGTTGCGGCATTGTAACCAAAGTTAGCATCACCTTGCAAGATTGTGTTTACAACAACGTCTGGTGAATCACCTGCGTTTGCAGTAATTTGACGAACTGGTGATTCGATTGCATCTAGCACAATTCTAATACCTGCATCTTGATCTGCATTATCGCCTTTGATCTCTCCAACCGCTTGTTTAACACGGATTAATGCTACACCACCACCAGGAACGATACCATCCTGTACCGCGGCTCTGGTTGCATGTAGAGCATCGTCAAAACGATCTTTACGTTCTTTAACTTCGATTTCAGTAGCACCGCCTACTTTAATTACAGCAACACCGCCTGAAAGTTTAGCAAGACGTTCTTGAAGTTTCTCTTTGTCATATTCTGATGTTACTTCATCGATTTGAACTTTAATTTCTTCAATACGGTTTGTGATTTTTTCTGGATCACCTGTACCACCAATAATTGTTGTGTAGTCTTTTGAAACCGTAATGCGTTTTGCCGAACCTAATTGCTCTAGTGTTACTTTATCAAGTGTGTAACCAATTTCTTCGCTGATTACCGTACCACCTGTAAGAACAGCAATATCGTGTAGCATTGCTTTACGTCTATCGCCGAAGCCTGGAGCCTTGACAGCAACAGCCTTAAGAATACCTCTCATGCTGTTAACAACCAATGTTGCTAGTGCTTCGCCTTCAATTTCTTCTGCAATAACAAGAAGTGGTTTGCTTGATTTTGCTACATTCTCTAATACTGGTAGAAGTTCTTGAATGTTTGTAATCTTCTTATCAGTTAATAGAATGTATGGCTCTTCTAATTCAGCAAGTTGTTTTTCACCATTAGTTACAAAGTATGGAGATAAAAATCCTCTATCAAACTGCATACCTTCTACAACTTCTAGTTCATCATTAAGGCTTCTTCCGTCTTCAACGGTAATAACACCATCTTTGCCGACTTTGTCCATTGCTTCAGCAATCATACCACCGATTGCTTTTTCTGTGTTTGCAGAAATAGTACCAACCTGTTCAATTTCCTTTTGTGTATTACAAGGCTTTGATAACTTGGTTAGTTCTTCAACTACCGCAGAGGATGCTTTATCAATACCACGTTTTAAATCCATTGGATTCATTCCTGCGGTAACATACTTCATACCTTCTTTAACAATTGATTGTGCTAGAACGGTAGCAGTAGTAGTACCATCACCTGCGTCATCGCCTGTTCGTGATGCTACTTCCTTAACCATTTGAGCACCCATATTTTCTAATTCATCCTTAAGGGTAATTTCTTTAGCAACGGTTACACCATCTTTGGTAATATGTGGGCCACCAAATTGCTTTTGGATTACTACATTTCTTCCCTTAGGACCTAGTGTTGTTCTTACAGCGTTTGCAAGAATGTTAACACCATTTACAAGTTTTGTTCGACTATCTCCGCCGAATGTTACATCTTTTGCTGACATGTGATTATCCTCCTTATTCTACAATAGCAATTACGTCATCTTCATTTAGAATGACGTGATTTTCGTTTTCTACTTTAACTTCTGTTCCTGAAAATTTAACGTAGACTACTACGTCACCTTCTTTAACAGCCATAGGAACAATTGAACCATCTTCAGCAACTTTACCTGTGCCGACTTTAACTACGGTTCCCTTCATTGGCTTCTCCTGGGCATTATCTGGAATAATAAGACCCGCGGCCGTTTTGGTTTCCTGTTCTTCTGGACGAACAAGGATCCTATCACGAATTGGTTTAAATGTCATTTTACTTTTTCTCCTTATTAAGCAAGTTTAAAATATTGTTAAAAACAAGACCTTAAAAGCAACTTGCCTTTAACATATATTATATATGCATTTGTTTGCGTTTGTCAAGAGGATTTGACAAAAAAATAATGGCGGTCTGTAGGGGACTCGAACCCCTGGCCTTCCGCGTGACAGGCGGACGTTCTAACCAACTGAACTAACAGACCAATTTGGTAGTCCCAAGGGGAATCGAACCCCTCTTTTCAGGATGAAAACCTGATGTCCTAACCGATAGACGATGGGACCATAACGGGGTTCAATCTATGATCTCTGCCCGGACGCACTTCTGTCAAGCAACCGGTCTGAGTTATAGTCTCCGGTAAGACTTGTTATTATAATAACTTCTTATACTGCTAATGTCAACCATCAATCCTAAGGTCTTCCAAATTCACAGGAGTGTAATTGATCTGTTCAACGCACACACACTTGTGATGTTCTGTAGGACTAGGATTTTGGTGAATATGTCCGTGAACATTTAACAATCGTTTTTGTGGACCTGTGTAATAACGCTTTCTAAGTAATCCGCTAGGATCCAAAGGAACGTGAGATAACAATAGTCCGTGTTCATGGAATTCTCTCCAAACAACCACTTTGGTAACAAGTTCGTGTTTAACAAAAAACTTGGCATCATCATGATTACCCAACACCAAACGTTTGCTACCATTAAGCAATTTCCATTTCTTAATGAATGTTTCTTTGTTGCCAAAGAACACATCACCCAAGTGATACACAAGATCACCAGGTTTCACAACGCTGTTCCAGTTGTCCATCATGCATTCGTCCATTTGATCCACATTGTCAAATAGATGTCCACGCACTAGTTTTCCTGTTTCACTTTCTTTAAAAGTCAAGATATTAGTGTGTTGAAAATGTGTATCGCTTATAACCCAAATGTCTCGCATTATTTTTACCCTCTATGTAAACTTGGAGTGGACGACAGGAATCGAACCTGTATGGATGGATTTGCAATCCACTGCGTAACCATTCCGCCACGCCCACGTGTAATATTCTTTGTTAAACTTATTTAAAAACTTTTACTTCAGGTTCCCCGGAATACCTTCGCCATAATTTATGCAATACGTAAAACCAAACACCATTAATCATCGGTTCCACAATAGCATCAACTGCCGCCAGGGTAAAGTCCGCACCTGTAATCAAGTTATTACAGATCATCGCAATCACAATGTGGCCCATTGTATAAACAACGGCGAGCAAAAAACTGCTTCCGATAATCCTCTTTAAAAGATTATAAATTCCTACTTTAAATTCACTCATACTTCTCCCTTTTGGCGTGCCTACCAGGACTCGAACCTGGGACATCCAGTTCCGCAAACTGGCCTTCTATCCAACTGAAGTATAGGCACGTAATGTACATATAATTAATATACATTGGTTTTACCTATTTGTCAACCTTTATTTTTCAGATTGGATTAAAATGTACAGGTTACATTTCCGCCAGGTTGCACGGATTCTTTAATAATGTCTTTGGTGGTGCGTTCTTCTTTGCCGGTGGTTGGATTTTTTTCTATAACAATTTCCACATTGGGTTTAACTCCGCAGTTCTTTACCGAAGAGCATGATGCCAGAAAAAAGGCTAGAATAAGAGTAATAGTAATTCGCATTTAGGGTATTTATTTTGGTGACATTATATCACCAAAATGAAGTTAGATTAGAAGTATTTTTCTAGTACTTCCAATTGATCGTGATACTCAGCAATGATTTTAAGTTCTTTTTCGATTGCTTCCAAAACGTCTGGATGCTCACCAACACCTGCCGCATTTTTCAAATAAACTTCTACGTTCATAGCGTGTTTGGCAATGTGTCCTTTTGCATGTTCACGAATTGCTTCAATTGCATTTTCTCTATTGTATTCTCTGCCTAGTGCCATTGTTTTACCTTTCTAAAAGTATACAGCATTAATTATCATTCTATAATCACTTGCTTCGTGATTTGAATGTATTGCCTTGTGTGGTATAATGCTGTCGAACACCACAATTCTTCCTGGAACATAATCTACACAATATTCATATGTGTTTAAGTCTCTGCTTTTAAAAACCGTTTGTCCGTCCCATT
>Ga0255770_10001338_pt1 | contig 22770 bp, 26 predicted proteins | sample 071ome_22_FD_179968 | JGI IMG/M metagenome (GOLD analysis project Ga0255770, IMG submission 179968) | Coastal salt marsh microbial communities from the Groves Creek Marsh, Skidaway Island, Georgia - 071404AT metaG (version 2) | ecosystem: Environmental > Aquatic > Marine > Intertidal zone >...
AGAGATTATATTCCAGTATATTCAGATGAAGACCAACTTAGGTTAATAAAGAAAGAAATGGATGCACAAGAAACTCAAGATTATATTGATAATATGGGTTATGCTGTCGGTCCATTGGGAGCGTACAAGGGGTATATAAAATGAATAATGTTTTTATGCCGTCTATGGCAGCAGGTATTAACGGAAAAGATCCAGAAGAATTACTTAAAGGTTTTGCTGGACCAAGTGCAGTTAAAGTAAATCCTTCCATGGGTCAGAAGGTAGGTAATGCTGCCGCTGGTGCTGCTGGTTCTACACTAGGCACTATTGCAGGAGCTACTCTAGGTAATATGATTGCTCCAGGAATAGGAGGTTATGTAGGTGCTTCTATGGGTAGTGCTATAGGTGGAGCTTTAGCTGGTGGTTCTGGCGGAAGTGCTGCTGCTCCTGCTCCTGAAGGACCAAATGAAAATGCTTTATCTACTGTTAATGAAACAGCTAATCAAGATGTTATAACTCCTACAATGAATATTAATACTGGTGGACCATTAAGCAACAATTACAATATGGCAATGCAAGAAGAAGATTACTACAAACGAATGGGTATGTATAACCCTAATATGGGAGGAATGAGATAATGGCTAAAGGAAATGTTTTTGGACCAGCTACTTCTGAGTTAGCTTTTAGGGGTTTTGCTGATGGTAAAGGTATATCTAGCCCTGGTGCTGTAGCTCCTAAAGAAAAGTGGTATGAGAAAGCTGCTGCATTAGCTACTGCTAGTGTTAGTGATAAGATGTTTGATTATCTTAGAACTCCTACAGTATCTGAAGACGTAGTAAAACCAGATATGGATGTTATCTATAAGAATATGGAAGATACTAATAGACCTATTGCTGAAGATTTAGGTAATCAATTAGCAGAAATTAACAAATTAAAAGGTTTAACTTACGATGAAGATAACAAACCAGTTTTAAGTGGTATAGATTTTGATAAAGAAAGATTAAAGTTATTGGAAGACCAATACATGAAAGACTTAGCTGCTGCTTCAGATAAGATGATTAATCCTAAAAAAGCTGCTACTGATTATGTAAAGAATACTAGTTATTTTAATCCAGATGGAAGTGGTTATAGAATAGTAGACCCTAGGATAGATATGTGGGGATTTAGACCTCAATTAAAACCAGGATATGTTTATAGAAGTGATTTAACTAAACCAGAAAACGTTAGAGATAGAGAAAGTTTTTTTGATGGTATAGGTGAATATTTTGATTGGAGTAAATAATGTCTAATATATTTAAAGAAGGGTTAGGTGACTTAGTAAGCCCTATTACTAAGTTGATGCCTGGTTACAAAGGAGAATCAGTAGTAAATGATGCAGAGCTATCTGATGCGTCAAATCCTGTAGTAGAAAAAACTACTGTAACTAAAGGCGCTGATGGTAGTGAAATTAAAGTTACTAAAAAAGGTGTGTTTGATAAATCTATTGTTCCTGATAATGAAGTACCTATTGCAGATAAAAAAGTAGTAACAAATAATCCTGTATATAATGAATCTGCATTTAATGATGATGCACCTATCGAAGGTTTTAATACTCCTAACGGTGTTGGTGTAGGTGAGTATCTGTTTGGTGAGGGTAAGAATTATGCATACGATAATAAAGGTAATAGGGTAGAGTATAACATAGGTGAAACACCTATTTTTAAACAAGAAGAAGAAAAAGAAGTTCCAACTGCTGCAGAAGAAATGAGAAACAAGTGGATTAGAGCTCAATCAGATCCTGATGGTAAAATGATTACTATGGAAATGCTTAAGAATCCTAATATTGCTAAAGATATTGTTGCTAACCCTGTAAGAATGCAAAGAGATTATGGTGCAGATTTAGCAGGTGATTTATTTTCTATTGCTGTAGGAGCTTTAACTGGTAACTTAGGCTCTGCTTTAGCAGGTATTGCTCTTCAAGATGAAGTAAATAGAGAAGAACAAAAAATAGCTAATGAAAATAAAACTAATATGATGAAAAATCTTTTAGACAATGTAGGTATTGGGATGCCTTTATCAGCTTTTAAAGCTTCTATGGCTGCTATTCCTAATCTTAGTGATGCTGAAAAATTACAATTAGAAACTGTATATAGTTCTAAGTATAATGCTGAGAAAGATAAACTTAACAGAGAATTAGCTAAAGATAGATATAGTAAACGCCAAGATGTAGAAAAAACAGCATTAAGTTATATTAAAAATTATGAAGGTGGTGCAGATATTGTTCCTCAATTACAAGATTTATTTGCTGAAATTGATAATAGGATTCCTGGTTTAGAATACACTGATAATGAGGTTAGAGGTGCTATTATTAGTGCTGTTAATGATACTATTAAAAATCATAAAGCAGCGGAAAAAGATGCTAGTATTACTAAGAGCTCAGTATTAGGTAATTTCTACAAGAGGTTATTACCTGCTTCTACTGGTAATTTATTTACTGGTAACGATTCTGCTACAGCTAATACTTCAGATATTGATCATGCTAACTTTGCTAGAATGGTTTATGGTAAACCTACAGGTGAAAGAGTAAAGTATGTTAATGAAAAGAAAAGACAATGGCAACAAGTTATTAAAGATAATCCGCAGAGTCCTTGGAAAAATAACTTCCCAGGATTTGCTTATAACTTAGAAGTAAAAAAGATTCAAGCACAAAATAGCAATTAAAGGAATTAAATATGGCTGATAAACAGTGGTATGTTGATAACTTTGGAACTGCAGAATTTAATGGTAGAACACACTATTTAAAAGACGGTGATACTTGGGCTGACTTAGAGACTGATGAAGAGTATCGTGCTGTAGGTATCGACACAGAAGAAATATTACATCCTGGTACTGATGAATTTAAAGGTCCAATGACTAATGTAGGTTATGGACAATCAGTAATGATGTCTGACTTAATTAATAAAGGCGGATTTACAGAACAAGAGGATATGGGTACTGATAAGTACGGTAGAACTCTTAGTAAGGTTATAAATCCCGAAACAAAAAATACTTTAGCTAATAAGTTATATTCCGAAGGAATTGTTACTCCTAATGAATATACTTCTCAAGCAGATTATGATGCTTACGTAGGTGGTAATTTAGCTAGACATGTGTTAGGCTCAGAAGCTGATGATAGCGATTATGCTGATGCTAGAGAAACTTTAAAAGCTTTAAGACAAGCTGATGAACTTGGTTTTAAAAGAATAGCAGTAGATGAAAGAGAGTTTTCAGAAGCGCCTTGGTTATACGATCGTACTATGTATCGTAGACCAGACAGGACTATAGATAATAGAGCACTAAGTCCTTTTGCCTCTGGTTTTGGTTCTGGAATAGATTCATTACAATCTGGTTTTTATGGTGTGATGGATATGATAGGTGCTAGATTAGATATTAAAACATTATCTGATTATGGTAAAGCAGGTGTAGAGTCTAATCAAATAGAAATAGAAAACCAACCTACTTGGGTAAATAAAATTCAAGATGTAGATTCTGTAGGTGATTTTGCTGAATGGTCTTCAGGAGCTTTAGGTGGTTCACTGCCTTACTTTATGTTAATGGGTGCTGGCTTCTTACCTGTTGTTGGTAATATTGCTAGAACTTCCTTAGCTTTAACTTATGCTGGTCAGACTTGGAATGACATGGAAGGTAAAGATGATAAGAAAAGCGCTGCTATTGCTCTTACATCTGGTATTGCTATGGCTATGTTTGATAAGCTTGGTGGTTCTTTTGTATTAAAAGGTTTGAAACCTCAAGACCTATTAGATGATAAAGGAGTTAGAAGAGCGATAATTGAACTAGCTAAGAATAAAGAAATATCGTATCAAGAAGCTGGTAGACTTATTAGACGAGCTAGAGAACAAGAAGTTGTAAATGTATTAAAAGACTTTAGACAAAATGCTTTATTATGGAAAGTTTATGCTTCTAAAGTAGGTAAGAATACAGCTTCTGGTATATTAGCAGAGTCAGGTACAGAAGCATTACAAGAAGCTACTCAATACACTGGTGCTTATTTAGGTTCTGAAGCAGGATTAGGTAAGTTTGATACAGAAGAGTTTAGAGATTTATTAGTTAATGCTGCTGCTGCAGGTGGTTTACTTGGTGGTGCAGTACAAGGTGGTATATCTTCTGTACAAGAAACTAGCCCTTTTCATACTGGGTTTAGACAAAAGCAATGGGAAAGAAGAAAAGCTATTGAATCTGATTTAGAAAATCCTTACAGCATTAAAGAAATATTAGATAACGCTGTTAGTAAACAAATAAAACCTCTTAAGGATGAAGAAGGAAATGTTGTAACAAATGAAAAGAATCAGCCTTTAGAGAATGACCAAGAGCTTAGAGAAAAAGCTGAAAGTTGGGTTGAACAAGGTAGAGAACAAAAGAAACAAGAAAGTACTTTTAATAGAGTGTTTGAAGGTTTCACTCAATTTAAATGGTTATCTACTGGTTATCAAGTTCTTAGAAAGAAGTTAGGTGATTACGCTAAAAGTAGTAAAACATTACTAGCTGAATTTGATTTTTCTGGATGGGTAGATAATAGAGCTGCTTATGGAATGACTCTACCTCAACTAAGAAGGAGTTTAGAAGGCGTACAACACGCTGCATTACACAGAGTTACTACTAATTTAGCTAAAGCTTTTGGGTTTCCAAAGATAAATCAAAAGAATAGGAAAGCTGCTTATCAAATACTTTTAGATTATTTAAAACAAGTAGAAGTAACAGAAGACCCTGAGTTACAATCTCTTGTATTTGATGAAACTAATTTAAAAGACCCTGATTTAATAGCTAGAAAGAAAGAAATCAGAGATGCTTTAAGTGAAATTAGAGATGTAGAGAAAGAAATAGTAAAGAAAACCCAGAAGTTTAATAAAAACTTTGGTAAAGAACCTTTATTTCTTATCAAACAAAATAGATTAGACTTAGAAAAAGTAGAAGCTAATAAAGCTAAATTTATAGGTATGCTAGTAAGTAATTACGGTATGACTAAAGATGAAGCTATAGAAGAAGTAGAAAAAGTTCTTAACACTCCTGAAGGATATGAGCCTAATCAGTTTAAAGAAACAGATTTTCTAACTAAGAAACCAGGCTTCCTTAAAATGACTGATTATCATTCGTCTATTTGGAAAGAGTTTCATGAAGAAAATAATTTAGATTCTGCTTATTTAAAAGCAACTGAAGCTGCTAACTATCTTACTGATATGTGGTCTATGGGCTTTAATGGTAAGCGATTGAACGCTAAGTTAGTTCAAATACATAAAGAATTAAGTGACGCTCACGGTGAAGCTTATGCAGATGAAGTTATGCCTGAGATTGCTCAAACTATTTATGATCATTATAGAGCTCATAGAGGTGAATACAATAAGATTGAGAATGATAAAGTAAGAACTGCAATGTCTAACATTTCTGCTTTAATGTCTTTAGCTTATATGCCTCTTGCAGTGTTTGCTTCTATACCTGAGATTGGTTTAGCTTTTGCTAAAGCTGATTTACCTGCAGTTATTAAAGCAATGAAATATTCTGCTAAAGTAGGTGCTCAAGCTATGGCTGCTCAAATGAATAAAATAGCTGATACTAATTTTAGTACAGAAGATTATGATAATGCTTTAAATAATCTTAGAGAAAGAGGTATGCTTACTCACGAGTATGCTGCTGGACATGTTGTTGATGCTACATACGGTAATGACAGAAGAAATTGGTTGCAAAGGGAAATGATGCCTCTCTTTTATCGTATTACAGGTCTTACTTCTTTTACTAGTGCTGTTCGTGTTATTAGAGATAGTGTTGGTAATGATTTTATAGGTGAACAAATAGGAATCTTAGAGCAAGTCTTTATTAGAAGAAAGAAAGAGCCAGGATATGAAATGAATAACAAAGAAGCTAGAGCTTTTAAAATGCTTAAAGAGTTAGGTGTTGATCCTTTCTTTCTTGTTAGAAAGTTTAGAGAAGTAGAACAGAATATGTCTGCTAATGAGGAGTTAAAGACTCCATATGCAAGAAATCAATTTAAAGAAAGGTTTAAAGAGCTGGAAGAAATTATGCTTGTAAGCAAGCAAAACGCTGAAGGTTATATTCCTGAATTAAAATCTCAATTAAAAGAAGCTAAATCAGAAGCTGAAAGACAAAAAATAAAAAATAAGATAGACGCATTTAGAAATGATGTAAATGACTTTGAGAAGCTTAAAAAAGATGTTAAGCAATTATCTGATGCTATTCATTTAGCTAGAGGTAATTTTGTTGATGCTTCATTAGTTAACCCTGATTCAGGTAGAAGACCTTTGTTTTATAGTGATGGTCGTTTTAGATTATTAACTTTATTCCAAGGTTATTTATCAGTATTTTCAGCCACTATTATTAGACCTATATTAAAAGATATGGCTGGTAAAGGAGCACCTGCTGATCAAGTTAATGCAGCATCTATGTTGCTTACTATGATTGGTTTAGGTTTCTTAGGACAAGCTATTAAAGATGAAATCAAGTATGGTGATAAACCGAGCTGGTTAACTGATGCTCAATATCTACAAAGAGGTATTCAAGCTTCAGGTATAATGGGTCAAACAGAAAGAATATTTAATTTATTCTTTCCACTGTATCACTCTAAAGGAGATACCTTGGCAGATAAAGCTTGGGCTGAAATTGGACCACTTACTAGTACATTTGATACTGCAGCTAAGGGTATTCAATATGCTACTGAAGGCAAGTCTGAAGAAGCACTTAATAAGTTTCTCAAAATAGCACCTGGAGGTTCTATTACACAAATGAGAAGAGAAATAGCAAACATTTTAGCAGGAGATAATTAATGGGTAAATTTACACCGTTTAATGTAGTAACAGGTCCAGATACACAAACTGGTAGAACCGCTGCACAACAAGAAGCATACGCTAGACAAAAAAGTAAAGTTCCTTATAGTAGATATATGACTGAGCCTGCAAGTAAAGGCGAAGAAGAGTTTCAAAAGATAAATGAAGCAGTTGCTAAAGCTTCTGGAGCTGTTATTCCTGATACTCCTTTAGGAAGAATAAGTGGTAATCTAGATACTAATCTTTGGTTAGGAGCTGTAGAAGATCCGACTACTCAGGACGTTATTTCTGAACAAATGAAATTAACAAATCCTGATTTAAATATGAATAACATAGCTAAAATGGCTATGGAGCAAACTGGAAATATTTATCCTGAAAAAGGTATTACTCCTCTCCCAGGAAATTATGGTCCAATAGGTCCAGTATCTTCTATGACTCCTGAGGCAGCGTATGAAGCTGGTTATTTACCAGTTGGTCCTGAAGGAATTAGATATCAAGGAAGACCAGCTACTGTTCTAGAACCTTCATGGATGGAAATGTCTCCTGCTATGATTATTGATGAAGTAGGAAAATTACAGAAAGCTTCTACCAAGATGGGTAGTATTTTACTTGAAGCAAGTAAAGATGTTAACAATAATCCTAATAGAATTGCTCAAGCTTTTAAAGAAGAGTTTGGTTCTTTAGCTCAAAGAAGAAAACCAACTATGTTTGGTATTTATTTAGCTTATCTTAATGCTTTAGAAAAAGCTTCTTACGGTGACTTTACTGATGCAGATAAAGAAGAACAACGTAGCTTTGAAGAAGAATACGATATGATTCATCCTATGCTTTATAAGCCTAAAGGTAATAGAGACGCTATAAATCCTAGAATGGCTGTAATGGAAAACGAACTAGGTAATATCATTGAAGAAAGTAATAACTTCAAATTTGCTAATCCTGAAAACAAAAAGATTATTAGTCAAGCTGTTTTAAGAGCTGCTTCTAGATTACCTGTTAGTGAATCTCTAATAACAGACCAAGAATTTGAAGTAGTTTTTGAAAATGATGCTCAGAAAGAAATGTTATCTGAAATGTTTGATTTAGATTTTTCAAATCAAAATAGCTTTAGATATAGAGGTCTTGATGTTGAAAGAAAAGAAGCTAGAAATAGATTAAGAAAGACTGCAGGTCTTAGAGCTTATTTAACTCCTGGGTTTAGACGTAATGTTAGAACTGTTCCTAAAAAGAAAAGAGACTTAAAAGAAAGATTAAGAGGACCAGGTATTAGCGGCGTTTCGCCTAGTATAAATATGTTTCATAACTTTTTAGAAAGCACACCGAATCAGTTTGATGCTCAAATGGTTAATGCTCTGAATGCAATGGCTCAGTTAGACGTACCTCTAGGTACTGATACTAAGAGCTTAAAATACTTTCCTGGATTTTTACAGGGAAAAGATATGAAGATAAATAAAGTTCATTTAAATATATTAAATGAGCAAGCAGTATTTGTAAAAGATAATGCAGCAGACGGAAAAACTTTCTATAAAGATGTAAAGCTTAGTTCTAATGGTCGTACTTATACTATTACTTTAGCTCAAGAGGGTATGAAAGCATTAAGATATACTGTCATTTCTACTGAAGATGAAGTTATTAATCTTGCACCTAGTAGAGATAAATACTCTTCAGACGAAAAAGCTTTAATATCTGGCATAATGTATTCTTTAGGGTATGATACTAGTACTTGGAATAATATGTTTAAAGCTTTTAAAAATATAGCAGCAGACCCTAATTCTCCTGAGAGAAGAGCTGGAAGAAATTTAAATATAGCAGGTAAAGAAGGTTCATTAATGAATACTGATATGAGTCCTGCTGATTTACAAGATCATATTCCTGAAGGACTAAAATCTTTACAAGCTCTTAGAGCTTTAGATTCTTATTTAACTGCTAAAGAAAAAGGAAACGATAAGTTTTTAACTAGATATTTAGGTAGTATAGACGCTCAACAATCAGGTAAGTTCATTCAAGACTCTATTATTGGTAATATTTTAGGTATGCTAAGAGGTGGTGGAAGAACTAAGAATTGGTTAGATAGAGCTAATAAAGATAGTAACTTAGAAGCAGAGAAATTATATGAAGCTGTCAGAGCTGAAGCAGCTGGTATATATAGTAATGCAATAGATGCTGATATTAATTTATCTACATTAACTACTATTTTATTTGGAGAAGGAAAAGAAGCTAAATCAGAAATGTTTTCAAAAGCATTCGCTAAGGAATCATTAGCTGGAGTAGTTTATGGTCAAGGTAGTGATGGTTCGATTGATGCTGTTGTAGAAGCAGTATTAGATTATTTAAGTTACCAAGAATCTGGAGTAGTACAAAGTAAGATAAGACAATTAGAAGATGCTTTTAATGAACCAGGAATTTTTTCTGATGAGAAAAACCCAGAACTTATTGGTTCATTTTCTTTTAAAAGTTTAGAAGATAGATATAACAGTGATATTGGTAAGGCTTTATTAAGCTTTGGAGAATTATTTGATAAGGCTTTAGATAATGTTGACCCTCAAGTTAGAGAGTATTCTAATAGAATGAGAGATATATACAACTTATGGGTTGATATTGCTGTATTTGCTGAAGAAAACGGTTTAGATTTTCCAGAGCCTCAAACAGTTCTTTATGAACCTGCTGACCCTAATAATCCTTACAATAGTAAAATGGTTAAGGGTATACACATGAATATGCTTGATCATACATTTGGTGATAAGTATGAAGTACTTCCTTTTGAAGGCACAGACCCAGATGATGATACTAGATGGCAAGAGCAATCTATCTATTATCAAAAACAGTTTGATGAAGAAGGTAATAAAATTGAATCTAAAGCTGATATAAAAGATGAACAATCTAGGTTAAAAGAATATTCTAGAGATGCTAAAAGAAGAGCAAGAGGTATAACTAAGTTCCCAGCAGTTAGTATTCATGCTATGGATAATTTAATTATGGCTATTGCTGTTAATGAAACAGTAAGAAAATATAATTTACCTTTTGTAACTTCTGTATGGGATGGTGTAGAAATACCTGTTAAATATAGAGATAAGTTCTCTAAAGAATATAATAAAGCTCTTAAATTAATTACTAGTAACAATAATTTCTTTGAGATACTACCTGATTCATTTGAAGAAGCTCTAGCTCCAAGAAATGTTACAGAAGAGTTTCTTAAGATAGTAAATCAAGACCCTAGAGCTAAAGCAGACTGGCGTGAATTAAGAGAAAAAGTTAAAAAGCTACAAAGGTATGCTAGAGAAATAAGTATAAATAAAGAAGGCAGAGGTACAGCGAAAGCTAGAAAGATGCCTATATATAATATGGATCCGATTACAGAAAGTAGTAGTGCTTTTCCTAAGAGTCTTGCAGGAGAATTAGCAGCTAAAGCTAAGAAACCTAAAGACAATAGAACTGTAAGTCAAATTAACTTTGATTTAATGAATCAAGGATTCTAAAAAAAAAATAACCCCCTTAGAAATTAATCTTTGGGGGTTTATTTTTTCCACTATCTACTAGGTTGTGGACACCTAACCTTTTGGAGTAACGGTAGTAGACTTACCGCCAATGAATTACTTGTAATTCTTACATCTACCTAAACATTTACCAGCTCTTTTACATAGTAAAGGTGTAGGACATTGTGGATTTGGTTTAAACATTTTTATCTCCTATATTTTGACTGCTTTTCTTAAATCTTTAGCGTACTTTTCAGCTTGTTTAGTAGCTTCAAAGTAATCCATACCACCTGCTATTAATCTATTTCTTCTTGAATGTATATTTCTTTTTTCTACAGCGTCAAGAACTGCTTTATTAAGATCAGGAGTGTTAGCTAATCTTTTATCTATTCTAAATATATCAGCAACTTCTTCATCAGTCACTCCCCATTTCTTCATTAAGTTAAATTCTTTAGTAGATTTCTTCTTCATTCGTAACCTCTTTTATTTGTAAAGTATGTGTATTATATCTATATAATCTTTCTACACCATCACTATCAGTAGCAGTAAAGTAAGGGTGACTATCAAATATCACTTCAAACATTTGTTGCATTTCTCTGTCACTTAATTGTAGGTGTCTTCTAATATATTCAAAGCTAAAATCTTCCTCGTATAATCTTACGATAGAATCATAATGTTCTTCTAGCTTATTTAATAATTTCTGGTCTATCTCTGGTCTCAGCATTGCTTCCCTCCATATAGGCAATAAAACTTTCTAGCCAGTTATTACCCTCCATAGGGTAAGTATACTGCATTGTCTCTTGATGAATAACTTTTTCATCTTCATTATGAGCTATATTCACTGTCAGCTGTACCATCTTACTCATTTCTTTATCTCCTTGTTATTAATCTTATTATAACCTAGAACTGCCATACTCTTAAGTAAAGATTGAATACAATCTTCTGCTGCATTAACAGTCTTAGTACTTACTTTCTCATCCTTAGCTATCTTCATAGCGCTATCTAGCATAATAGATAGGTCTTTAGATAATTCATTTTCCATTTTATATTCCTTATTATTAAAGCCCCCTAGAGTTCCTCTATAAGGGTGGCTTAGAAGTATCTCAATAGTTACATACCTCTTTTGGTGGTTTAAATTTAATAGCTTGAGCACTACTATTAAAATAATTTTCTTTTTCTAGCGCTCTCGTCTGCATAAGTTTTCTGGTCTCGGCATAGTGGATCGAGGCTGAGCTTAAATATTGCTCTAGAATTGTAAATTTGAAACACTCAGCACCTATCTCTTTTATCTTCTTATTGAAGCTATCTGATGAGCCTGTATATGTCTTCCAATCTGATTCTTTCCAACAATCTTCTCTCCACTTATCTGACCCTTTATCTTTGACTGGATTCTTAAGTGACCTAACTTTAGGCGGTCTAAGCTTCCAATAAGTCTTACGACCTATGTATCTTATATCTTCAGTAGTACAAACTATTTCATATATAAAACCAAAGTATTTATCAGGATCAGGTGTCTCACCTTCCCAGTGATGTTTATGCTTTTCTGACATTAGCCATTCCTTTATCGTTGTATTTGATTATAACGCCATTACCTTTATATGACTGACCATTACATACTTCAAGAAGTTTAACTCGTATATCATCTAATTCTTTAGCTGCCTCATCAGCTTTATGTTTAGCAACTAACCAATCATTAGTTAAGTCATTCCATTCTTTAGTATTAATCTCTACAACATCAGTAGTAGCTGGTATAGGTTCTCCTTTAAAGAACTCTTCCCAACCATTTAGTAGTTGTTTAACTAGCTTCTTGTTCTTCTTAAAGATTCTATGTTGACCATTTTTAGTCTCAGCACAATAAACAAAGAAGTGACATTCATCTACTTCAGCTAACAACATTTGTTGTGTCATCTGTAATTGATAATGTATAGGTAACTCAGCTTTATCTACCATAGCTTTCCATAAAGGTGAATTACAACCTTTCAATGGACACTTTATTTCTAATATAGAGTTACCAGTCAACTGTTCCATGCCATCTAGTGATGCCATTAATGGTAGACCTTGTATCTTATTAGTAATACATAATGGTTCAAAGACTTTATTTAATTTATCCTGGATAAACTGTCTAGCCTCATCTTCATATTTATGTCCATGAGCCATAGCAAATGTCATATCTATCTGCATGTTACCCTTCTTTAACTGATATAGTTCATATCTGTTTTTAGGGTTCCACGGACTAACCTCACATGCTGCTGCAGCTTCAGACGCAGTACCATATTTCTTTCTGATTTCTAACCACTCATCACTACCTTGTGGTAGTTCATCTTCAGTGTATACTTTCTTCATAATATCTCCTAGTGAATATCTAACCAACTATTACCTATTTTAGCGTTGCCATCCATTCTACAGGCAAAACCTAATTCTTCACCTGCTTCAGTAGCTGATTCTTCTAGTATTTTAGCTAGTTCACCAGCTCTACTTGGATCGCATTCAAAGTTCTGTTCATCGTGCATTACAGCTAATAACTTACAATCGATGTTTGCATCTCTAATCTTTCTATCAGAGATTACCATCCAGTTCTTAGTTAGTATTGCCTCATTACCTTGAAGTAAATAGTTTAATAGTTTATGTTTACTGTTGCATAGTATCTTTCTACCATCTTGAGCAATAATATATTGATTGTTACTTCTTTCGAATTGAGAATCAAGTTTATTCTTAGTATTACTTAATGCAGGTAGTCCTTTAAGAAACTTAGACTTAAGTTCTTTTGCTTCTTTAGTTGTGATACCTAAATCACTAGCAGTCTTAGCATCTCCAGCACCAAATAAGAAACCATAGATAAATGTCTTTGCTTTCTTTCTATTTGGTTTACCGTCTTCATCTAACAGACCAGCAATCTTTGCGTTTACAGAGTGTATGTCTGTACCTTCTTCTTCTTTGCCTTCAATAACAGTATTGTTATAATCAGGGTCACCCATAGCTGCTGCTAATAGTCTTAACTGAGCTGATGCTAAGTCACAACCTACTAACACTTTACCTTTAGGTGCTACGAAGATACTTCTTAACTCTTTACCATATACAGCGTGGTCACTTGGTACATTGACTAAGTTACGATGTCTCATACGACCAGTAGCTGCGCCTAAAGTCATTGGTATACATTCAAGTCTGTTGTCTTTTCTAATAGTGTTTAACCAACCAGTATTATCATTCTTAACTGACCTTAACATATTCCTTCTATGACTATAAATCATATGTAAAGCTATGTCTTTACCTAAGTCACCTTTAATAGTATCAAAACTATCTTCAGTTAGTTTAGGTGAAGAGCGTTTGTTATTACCGTTCTCATCTACTTTCATATTCCATTCAGTAGGTTGCCAACCTTCTCTCATTAAGAAGTCTTTAATAAGAGCGTGTTGAGTCATTTCGATTGGTGTAACTTTAACTCTACAATAATCACCATTAACCCTTAGCTTAAATATATCTTCAGACATATAGTTAAAGTAATTAGCACCATCAAAGTATTTAAGTATGTGAGCATGTAAGTCACCTTTCTTAGTGTACTTTGGTGTAACAAATTTATCTATTGAGTCTAATCGTTTAATATTAGGTGGTAGTTGTGGTGATATCTTATTAGCTAGGTCATTTATCTTATCTGTTAAGTCTTGAAAATAACTTTCAGCTAAGTCAACATCTACTAACCAGCCATTCTTAACCTGTTCAGCACTGATTCTTGCTACTTCAAATTCAGTAGTAATTACTTTGCCTGGTATCTTAGCTAGTTTAAATTCCTTTCTTAATTCTAAAAGAACTCTTACATTGATTTCAACATCTTGTTCACATCTATGTAACATTCTTTCTTCAAAGAAAGACCATTGCTCTTGAGACGGTTTAGCTAATCCTAATCGTTCACCCCATTGAGCAAGTCCATGACCACCTCTACTAAAGTTAAGAAGCTGAGATAACAATAAAGTATCAGTTACTTTCTTATTGTACTCAAACCTATATAACTTATTTAATAAAGGTAAATCATAAGCGTAAATGTTATGACCTATTAATGAATCAGCTTTAGACATCTCATATAAAGCTGTTGCAATAGATTGATAACCTTCTACTTCATCAGTGTAAGTTACTCTTTCCTTAGTATCTAAGTTATAAAGCACTATACACCATACTTTAGTAGCATCATTAAGCAATCCATCAGCTTCAATGTCGAATACATAATTCATATATTACTCCTTATTATTATTATTAAAACGGTACTACATCATCATACTCTTCTTCTTCAGCATCAGCAATATTAAATTCATATTTCTTTACTGAGATTAATCTACCAGTAGATTCGTTAAACTTAGCAGAACCAGCATAACCTGTTCTACCAGTAAATCTATTCTTAAGTACATTGACTTTCACTTGATTTCTCTCTTCAACACTATCTGCATACTTGTTTCTAGAGAAAGCAATAATTTGAAACGCTATTTGTTTCAGAGAACCTGAGCCTTTCAAACTATCTTCAGTGACTTCAGCACCTTGTTCATATGATATAGAACCTATACCAGTCTTTCTTAGATGAGATACTACACCGACCCATACATCAAACTTCTTACAAAGTTTAAGTAAGTCAGACATAGTCTTATCCATTGCTTTGTTTACATCACCGTCAATCTCGCTTACAGCTATTGTAATATGATCTAGGTAAATAAACTTACAACCTATCGCAGCTAGATATTCTATCTTATGCATTAAGCTATCATCTGATAAAGAACCTTGGTGGTCTAGCAATGTAAATCTACCTGTACCAGCAGTAGCTTCCCAAGCTTTTCTACCCTCATCACCTTTCCTATCAAACTTAGTATCAGGTAAGTTGATTCTTTTATTAAGATGAATACCGATAATGCCGTCAAGAGTTTCTTTAACAGATTCTTCTAACGATACAATACCTATTTGATGGTCTGTAGTAGTAAGTAAGTGGTATATATCTTCCTTAACAAAGGTTGACTTACCTGTACCAGTACCTGCAGTGAAGATTGTTAACTCACCTGTTCGTCTGCCGTATGTAAAGCTATTTACACCACAGAAACAATCAGGATAAGGTACACTATCTTCTCTCATATCCTTAGAAAACTCTTCCCATGTAGAAGCGGAGTTAATAATACCTGCTGGACTATATGTTTCTGCTCTCCATAAAGCATCTTCAAGTTCTCTTAAGTGATTACCTACAAGATAGTCACTAGCATCTTTACCGTATCTACCTAGCTGAGCAATCTTTGCTTTACCTGTCCTAACTACTTTAGCACATTCTTCTGCACTCTTCTTTCCTACATCATCAGCATCGAAACAAAATACTACTTCATCGAACGTGTTAATGTAATCTAGGTTAGCACAGATTTGTTTTAAAGCACCACCTACACCGTTGGTTACGGATACTACTGCATACTCTTTATTCTTGTTAGCGTTCATCTGTTGTACAGACAAAGCATCTAACTCGCCTTCAGTTATAACAAGTCTTAAACCACCTGTCTGAAATAAAGATTGACCGAATAATTCTACATCATTCTTTACATCACCTATAGCAATAAACTTCTTGTTAGAAACTTCTCTACGTGAATAACCTACAGTTTTACCATTACGGGTAGTAGGATAATAATGATACTTAATAGTCTGACCATCAGTCTCATCATAACCTATCTTAACACCGTACTTATTAGCAACTTCTTTTGTAATACCTCTTTCCTTAAAACCTCTTACAGGAAAGTCTTTTACATCAGACACTGTTTCTAAATTGTCCATCTGTTTATACTCCTTATTATTATTATTAAATTGACTATCGCTATTTTCTAGCTTATAGTCTCCACAACCAAAGCAATAAGCACTATAACTCCCGTCATTATGCTTATATGTTGCTTTGTTGTCTTTAGAACCACAGTTACTACAAGCACCGTGATTCTGAAGCACACCATTTTCTTTCATTAGATTTTATTCTCCAGATATGTCTCGAGCCTTTTAACTATACCTTCCATCATAGTAACACACGCATCTAAGTTAGATTTGTTTTCTACTCTGTCTTTAGGTAATGATTCTAAAGCTCTTTTTGATTCTGCATCAATGATAGACCTACAAAGATTATTTAATGTAGTATAGTAACTACGCTTATTAGATGCTTGTATTTCTACTAGCACCCATTGATTAGCGTCTGCTTCAATACCAAATCTATCGTTTAGTTTATACATTATCTGTTATCTCCTCGACCGTGCAGAACTCCACGCTCTAAACGATCCCTTAGTTTAACCATATTAACTTCCGCTACTTGTTGTAACGAAAACCCATGTTCAAACGATAACATAGTTACAGTCCATAGGATATCACCTAATTCTTTGATTACATTATCGTTGAACTCAACTAGATTCATATCACCTCTAAGAAGTCTTTTCTTTAGAGAGAATAATTCACCTACTTCTTCTGGCAGTTGCGCCCACACGACTTCGTCATTTTCATACTTAGCCGTGCTTAACGCTGCTGCTTCATACTCAGCAATCTCCATAACATTCTCGCATTTCTTTCTTAGGTTTCTTGGGATACATAGTATCTACATTCCACCTTTTCATAAACGAATCTATATCTTCCTTCAACCAGTTCCACTCTTTAGGTATAACTGTTTCTGGTTTAGCACCAAAGTCTAAAGGTGTTCTACCTTCTAAGACATTGATACGCATACGGATATAGTCGATAGCTTTATTTAAATCATCTATCTCTTTATCTTTAGCATTCATAGCACTTTCCTTGTGACCTGCTCTTGATATATACTTAACAGTATTCCATAACAAGAAATCAAGCTTCCAAGCGTGTGCTACTTCAGCTGGTTGATGATGATCAGGTAATCTATTGTAGTGTTTAGCACCAACATAGTCACCTTTTCCTTTTATCTTTTTCATTGTATACTCCTATAAATAAAAAAACCCCCTCAATTAAGAGGGGTAGGTTTAGTTAAAATACTTCTTCATCTTCTAAAGAAACTTCTGGTTGTTCCTGAATATCAAATTCAGTTCCACTAGTGTTATTACCAGTATATTCTACTAAATCAATTACCTGAATAGCAGTCAACATAGCTTTAACACCTTGTTGTCCGCCCATATCCCAAGGTATTTCCATGTACTGAACATTAGCCTTAGTACCGTTACCGATAATTAAAGGGTCAACGTCATTACCGAACATATCAATACACTTGATAGGCGCAGCTGGTGTACCGTCTCGCTTCAGACAGTTCTTGGTTAGCTTAATTAAAGGCTTACCAGTTTCTTTGTCTTCACGTTCTTTCTGAGCGTGTTTCTTCTTTACCCAGTCAGCAGACTGTTTAGCAGAACAGATACAATCAACAGACCATTCTTTAACATCTGAACGGTACTTAGTACCTGCGTTGCTACCACATTTACACCATTTAAGTTCTACATTAGATAATATAGCCATTTTATTACTCCTTATTATTAAAGTTAAAAGTACCTGTTTGTATTACACTGGTACAGGCAAACCAGCGGATAGTTTCGGTTATAGGTACTTAAGAAGAGTTGGAGACTCACCTATAACCTCACTGTAATTAAAATAAAAAGTGGACTAACTAATAGAATAGGTGTGGGGTATTCTAGTAGAAAGTCCGTGACTGTTGAGACAATTTCCCACACAAAAATTGTTCTTCTCCTATAAGGGTGGCTTAGAGATTAAGCAAAGAAGTACTCACTATCTCTGATTAACTCTAAGTCTAAGTTACCTATATCAGGATGAACAATATCCTCGGGACAATCTCCCATTGTAATTTGATTCTTAAGATCGTTTAATATATCTATAGTATACATCTTAATAAATTCGTCTTTAGTTACGTCTATTAATTCATCGACATCACAAGCATGTACACTAAACGAATCATGTATAGCACCAAACGATTTGTTACCGTTATCTTTTAAGCGACATATTACTAGTGCCATATGAGCAGCGTCATAACTATGTACTACATTAGGACTAATACCAGAAGCAAGTTCGTGTCTTGCAGGTACATTAAGGTATTCCATATAAACGTGGTTATATTGTTTGTCGCATATGTAACCAGTAACTCTCTTTCTTTCTCGTATCCATTTCTCTGTCATTACAGGGAATCCACTCGGTGTTTCCCAATAGATATTCTTTATGTTCTTACTTAATCTATACTCTACTAATTGTTGTAAATAATTCTTAATACGCACTGGACCAGAACATATCTGATCATAAGCATCTACTAAGTCTTTACCTAGCTTCCAAGAGTCTGCTCTACTTAAATCATAGTCACCTACAATACCGCAATCATAACTATCTTGATAGATAATATCTGATATACATTTCAAACCAGCACTATAACCTTTAGTCATTGTGCCTCTCTTACTTAAACCTTTTCTAACTAACTTCATAGGTATAGGTGCTAACTTCTTACCCAGTTTAGTACCCATATTAGCATCTAACATTCTCTGACCTACTGCTAAGTAAAAGTCTAATGATATAGCTCTAGGTATTAAGCCTACATACTCACCAGCAACTTCATCTCTACTCATTGCAGCGAAATGTTGTGTGCCACTAGAGTTAGCGTCTACAGGTATAGGTAACTTAGATACATAGTCTTCTCCATTAGCTAACACTGCTATTATTTCAAAGCAACAAGCAAGAAATACTAAAGGCTTCTCTGCATCTAACCACTTATACATATTCTCTAAAGGTTCTAATGCAATCTCTGTTATTAAGTCTAAGTTGTTCTCAGTCCAATTATATCTATCTACAAACGACATCTTATCTACTGATATATCTGATAATCTGTGTTTAGTTAAATGAGAGACATAATCTTCCTGAGTCCACTTTAGATTATCAATGCTAAATGTTTCATTGTAACTAGCTGCAGCATGACACCACAACCATTCAATACCTTTCTTACCTATCCGTTTACCCTCAGCAAACATCAAGTGACCTCTTGCTAAGTCATTAGACTGATAGTTAAAGTAAGGTTCTTTAGCATATACTCTCCCCCTATAATCTAAGAAGTAAGAGAAATAAAAAGAATAGTTTAACCATCCTGGCATATCTTTTAACCCGTGTATAGTATCAAGTATTCTTTTGTCTCTACTTGCTTTAGAGTGTTTTCTTAAACAGAACTGTTTGTCTGTCCATCTTAAGTTAGCTTCTTCGTATACTTCGTTTATCTCTGCTATTCGTTCTGCTAGTTTACCAATAGCTTTAGGAGACTTAAGTTTAACTTTCTTCTTTTCTAGTTTATTTAGAGTAGCTTCAAGAACTTTAACATCATTACTATTACCTCTTTCAGGTTCAAATGGTTTGCCATTACGTTTAAGTTCTTTACCTGCTAGATAAGCGTTAGCACCTGTCCTATCTATATCAGAACAATCAAAGACTACACCATCATCTAGTATCATACGAGTATTAGAATACATATCTCTTAGCTGTGCTGTAACTTCTGCTACATGCGGATTGATAATCCACTTAACAGATTCATTATGATTAACAGCTTCCATAAACTTAGATTTAGTATGTTCATCGCTTAGTTTGACAGAGCTTTTAATTAATTCTTCTTTAATACCTTTGTAGTATCTTTGTTTTCCTTTCCAAGTAGGATATCGTCTTCTTGATATACCGTTCTTCATCATAGGATTCAATTCATACTCAGCAAAGTTTCTGCCTGGTCTTAATAAGTAAGGAGTATAGTTTACTTTGTTTACTTTCTTTTCTAGCTCTCCTTCTTTGTTAACCCACCTATCTATTACTTCTTCTAGACTTCTATAGCCTTCTCGTTCTAGTATTAGTAGGTTAAGCTCTATCATAGCACCTATTAAACAGTCGCCTATCTTTAATAGACTAGGTTTAAACATTCTGTTCTGATTAGTGAGTATTCTCTCTGCAATAGAACCTAATGCAATAGATGTTGCTGTTAATTTAATTCTACCCTCAGACCTACTAAACCTATGTGTTAAGTAAGTAAGAGCTTCATCAAATACTAACCCAAGTCTTTCATCATCATCAATACAGTCTTGTTCTCTAAAGAATCTAACTGCTTCGCTGCGATTATTGTCTGAGTTAGTAAGTCTATCCCTGATTATACAGGTAAGTTTTGATATGTAATTTTCCACACCTTGTCTCCTCAATCATATAAACTAATATAAGTAAATCCTAACGAAAGTAATATCTTTAATGTTTGGGTTGAAGCTTTTTTGTTCTTGTCACACATATGTTTTGATGTATTGACTATGCAAAGTACTTCTCTAATTGATATTGTATTATTTGCTTTCATTAGGATTCGAAAATTATTATAACACAAAACGAAAATATGGTTATAATATTTTTAGTGGTAGTAGCTCCTCAAAGCCCCAAAGAATATCTCTTCTTACTACCACTACCTTAATAACATATCTATAAGTAAGAACACATAACCTAAAGATATACCATATATAATTGATAGCCATATATTATCTGCCTTCATCTTCTATTACTCCTTCTGGTTTAATTTGTGCAAGCATACCTTCTCTTGCATATCTGTTTCTAATCTTTATTGCTTGATCAAAAGTTAATTTAGATCCTGGTAATATACTACCATTAACCCATACTCTAAACCACACTTGTTGACTCTCTATTTTCATTTTCGTCTTCCTCCTCTTCATCGTAGTCTGCAAAGTCTTTTATGAATCTAAACCTATCATCTAGCATCATAATTTCTTCTGATTGATATTCATTTCTTTTCCATGCTTGATATATCTCCCATGGACTATAATCATTATCATTATAACCTACATAGTCACAGCCTGGTTCAAAGTAATAGTGTTCTATTTCTATTTGAGGATACAACTCTTCTAACTTATTCATAGCTGCTCTTGGTGGTGACCAAGCACTATCGAATGATAGTTGTATTACATAGTTACTACCTTTCTTATAGTGGTCTATATAATAAGATTCAACATCCCACTTAGTTCCCCAGTTATTTACACGCCAACTGTACCATCCTTCTCCTGATGCAAGTGTTGCTTCAGTATCTTTAAGCTTTTCAGGCATAGGTAGAATCCAGTTAAGTAGTTCGCCTTTATCAGCAGCTTTAACTAAATCTTTAGTAGGCTGCTCCTCCATATTATGAATTGTTACTTCATTTGCACACCAGTTAGGCATTATTATTCTCCTTATTAATATTGATTAAGTTCTTCTCTAACAGACTCTACCCAGTCAATAGGTAGATTTGTTCTGTCAGCTATCTCTTCATCTTCCATAGCACCGTTAGACTCTATGATTAACTCAGAAATAATTTGATGAGCATCACTCATACGCTTAATATGATTGATAGCTGTTATTGTAGAATCAAAGTATTTATCTTTCATTACACTCTCCTTAAAGCAAACTTATTATTAACTACAAAATCTTCTATTTTATCATCAATGTTTTCAGCAACATCTCTGATATGTTCAATATTGTAGTCACCTAATTGCTCATATACTTCATCATAAATTTTATTACTAAATTCTGATGAAAGAACAACCTTATCTACTAAGTTACTAAGCATTTCATCAGTAAACAAGTCATTAATATTAAAAGCTTCTTGAGCTTTCTTATTAATTCTTTCGTCTATAACTTTAATTAAAACTCGTAAAAGCTCTTTATCTGTTTCTGTAATCATATCTTACTCCTTATTATTATTAAAAACTTCACTTAATAAAGTGAATCGTATTTTGCTTGATACATACTATCGCTATCCGCTTCTAGTTCTTCAAGCTCTTCTTCTGTGCATGGTCTATCTGCTTTAATGTTATAAGCACTTTCAATATAGCCATCACAGAAATCTGGATAATCGTTTCGGTCAACGCCGCCAATCTCAACATCAACCACATCTTCCCATGTAATTTTCTTATTCATAACATCTCCTTTAATTCATCTTCGTGATAATCCCATAATTCATTAGCACGATTTTCTTCGTAGTATTGAATTAAATCGTATTGTGTCATACAGTTTAAATCACTTCTAATAACAGCATCAATAAGTGCTTTTTTCTCTGCTGCGTCTGCTAATCTACTCATTGTTATACCTCCAGAGCTCTGCTCTTTCTTCAAGTTCTAATTCATGTAGTATAAGACAATGTTCTTCAATCTCTACTACTAAGGTAGGATTGTTTCCTTTATCTACACTACGCCAGTTTTTAATGCCTTCACTATCAAACCACATCTCTGCTAACTCTAAGTCTGAGTATAAATCCCAGTCTTTCTTATCGTCTTCAGGTAAGTTACGATAGTTTGGATCATCAAATCTACAAGGTTCATTCATTGTTTTACTCCTTTATATATTTGCCTATTCTCCCAGTCAAACTTATATTCTTTTGTTTCATCATAAGTTCCTTCTAGGATTTCTTCAAGAGACTCTGGATGATTATCACGCAGCCATTCTTCATGTTCATCTAAATCACTTCTGCTTAAGAAATAATCTACTGCAACAGTCTCTTCTGCCTTATAACCTGC